>Ga0153964_1000026_pt1 | contig 21664 bp, 18 predicted proteins | sample TSFL048MetaG_FD_104726 | JGI IMG/M metagenome (GOLD analysis project Ga0153964, IMG submission 104726) | Attine ant fungus gardens microbial communities from Florida, USA - TSFL048 MetaG | ecosystem: Host-associated > Fungi > Mycelium > Unclassified | place: USA: Florida, Withalacochee... | reverse complement strand
TTAAGAAGACCTTTTGATCGATGCCAGTCATGTCTCGAGGCAATCAATAATGGCTGAGATATTAAGTAGATCAACTGGTAACTACCATGTTACTGTTTATTAAATTGCTAATATCTCGGAAACCGCCGTGATCAATGCTTCGGTTCTAGGCTTAGCTGAAGCCTTCTTCATAATGCTCAGAATGAGCCTAAAACAACCTCAAGGCAATTAATATTAGTGGAGATATGAAGACCTCAATGTTTGCACATGGACTTTATTAATTATCTATAGATAGTTATCTGTCCTTTTCTTAGAACAAAGGACAGCCTTCATAAGGTTAAGTTATCACTATTTTAAGCACAAAGGCACTACCATATATAGAACAATAGGTAGTAGCATGTGATAATCTGTCCTAGTATACAAACTATCACAATTATGTATATAAGAACTCATAATCTGAGAATTAGACCTCAGACTTAACAACATCTTTTGTCACTTGTCTAACTTTGCATTTTTGAACTCTTTAAAGTATCAAAACACCCATCACAAATAGTAAGTGACCATTTGTGATAGGACTTGCTAACTGTTTAACAAGTAATCAATGAAGTCCAAATTACAAAGCAGTATCAAGAGCATAATAGGGGAAGACGGAAGAATATTCTAGAAGGGAGTGGTGATGAAAATGCATTATCTTTAATAGGAAGGACTTGGTAAGAGAATATGTCATCACAAAGAAAGAAGAGGGCCATGTCATCAGTAGGATTTTGGGAGGACTTAGGATAGAAAGAAGTCAAAGGAAATCCAAAAGTAGCAATAGTTCCCTTTTTATATTTTAATTCTTGAGTTTCAGGGCTTTATAATGACATTAATATAGTATCTAGAGTGCAGTTGGATCAAGGAAGAACCTCTTGACTCCTATCTTTATTTATACTGCCTCTGGAATCATGAATGCAGATCTATTGAGAGTAAGAAGACTGGGACTAGGGGAATGTCTTGAGAAGAACACAGAATATATCTAGAACTCGATCTAGAAAGAAGATGCAGATACAACTTGGGCAAGCTTTGGAGAGAACAGCAGGCTGGGAAAGCTTGGCTAGGTGCACACTTGGATTGCATTACACCCATAAGGTTTGGTGTTGGGGTATAGACAAGGGGGCAACTGAGTGTGGAGAGTCCATAAGTAATCAACTAACTGTATTTTCCAGAGGAGCTTTTGTCATAGTGTGTAAAGATTGACACCTTAGGGAGGCTATGTGACAACGATCTAGAGATATCTTATGATCCTTTTTACAACCACCAACATATATTTTACTAGAGCTACATATAATTCTTATTTCTCTAATTATTTATAAACCTTCAACTTTGATTATCTTCCCTTGGACCTTTAGCATGCAATTGGGAGTTGGCACATCATTATCTTGTTTGTCCCAGTGTGCAATTCCCTTTTGTACCCTTTTAGTGCCCAGGGGGAAATGTACAGCCAAAAGGATATGAAGGAGGATTGTATGGAGGAAAGAGAGGACAGATCATATGGAGAGCAGGAAACAACAATAGAGAGTATAGAGGGCCAAGTGTGCCCAATCAAATGGTGAAAGGGTACAAAAGAGAATTGTATACTGGAACAAACAAAATAATAATGTGCTAGCTCCTAATTGTATGCTAAAGGTCTGAGAGGAGATAATCAAAGATGAAGGTTTATAAATAATTAGAAAAGTAGAATTATATGTAGCTCTAATAAAGTATATGTTGGTTGTTGTAAAATGAATGTAAGATCTCTCTAGATTATTGTCACATAGCCTTCCTAAGGTGTTAACCTTTACACACCATGACTAGACTCAACTGGAAAATACAGTTAGTTGATCACTCATAGACCCTCCATACTCAGTTGCTCCCTTGTCTGCACCCCCAACACCAAACCTTACAGGTGTGATACAGTCCAAGTGTGCACCTAGCCAAGCTTTTCCAGCCTGCTGTCCTCTCCAAAGTCTGCCTGAGTTGTATCTACTATTCCTCTCTAGATTGAGTTCTAGATATATTCTGTGTTCTTCTCAAGACATCCCCCTGGTTATAATGATCGACCTCATTGTCTCCAGGTGTTCTACACATGAACTGCTTCTTTGTTTCACATTACTTCATATATCTAATGGTTCAGTCAGCGCCTCACTAGTGGGGTATGTTCTTTACTTAGCAGACCTCATATCTGCCATATGTTCTCCTCATTACTACCTTATGGTACATAGGTATATATATAGTAGATACTCTTCTGTATTCCTTATGCTTTACCAATTATATCATTCCCTTCCTTCCTCTACTCTTAATTCATCCTCGAGTCTTTACTTGAGTGTTGCAACCTGAGTTACTCCTTAAGGTCATAACATTTGGTAAAGCATCACCAACTCACCTTGCAACTGGGAGAATGGCAAACTAGCAGACTAGTCATTGGTATATCGCAAAAATTGCTACCAAACATATAATCAGAGCACAGGAGATAGAAGACCTCGAAGAACGACTCAGTTCAGTTCACATCAGTGAAGAACAATCAGAGTACCAAGAAGAGTCTGAAGAACAGGACATACAAGACACAGAATCAGAGGCCAACAAAATAGATAACGAAAAAGAACTCAACGAGTTAAGCAACATACTATCAGTAGGGCAACCAAAGCAAAATATGTCCGGAACAAGAGTAGGTACACTAGCACCAATGGCCAAAACGGTACTAGCAACAGTACCAATAGAGGTGGTAAACCACAAATCAATGGTCCCAGAACCTGGATGGTTCAATAGGGACAAGAAGATGTTCGAAGACTGGTGGAGAGCTATGAAGCTCTACCTTAGAGCAAATAAAGTCATAGATGCCAATGAAAAAATAATCGCAGTACTAGGCAGATTCCAAGGAGGAACTGCAGGAGCATTTGCTCAACAGAAACTCGACAAGATAGACGGAGGAGACAACACTCCAAGTTGGGATGCCTTTGAGGCAGAATTACAACTGGTATACAGTGACAAGACAAAAGAAGCCAATGCAGAATGGCACATTGAAACATTCACACAAGAAAAGAAACACATTGCAGACTTCTTTATCAAATTCATAGCTTTAGCAAGCAAAGCACAGACAGATGATCAGCATGCAATATTTTTGCTAAAGAAGAACATAAACAGGGAAATTATCAGAGCCATAATGGTATATCCACCAACTCAGGCCCCAAAGAGTCTAGAACAATAGAAGGTAGCAATTACAGCAGTTGGACAAGGATATGAGTAGACCAACATCTACTACGATTACAGAACAGGTTCAGGAATAACCTATAGAGGAATAGGCAAACCAATGGAAATAGGATGACAACAGAATAATGGACAAGGACATAAACCCAAGTGTTACAACTGTAACAAATTCAGACACATAGCAAAAGATTACAGACAACCAAAGAGAGAAAAGAAACCATAAGGATGTTTCAAATGCAGAAAAGAAGGACATATCGCTATAGGATGTAGAGCACCTCAATAAATGAAGACCAGGAGTTCACAACTGGGAGACTCAGATGACAAAGAGCAGAAGGGTTTTATCAAAGGTTTGGAGTAGGCACAATACAACGAACCACTGTAAATAGTTCTGCCAAGAATTGATATGTTATTCCACAATAGAGAGAACAGTCGAGGGAACTTATAGTGCACTCAACAATCAAAACCAAAGACAGAAGAAAACTTAAGGTCAAGGCATTAATCAACTCTGGATATACAAATACTACTATTGCCAGGAAAACAGTTGAAGAAAAAGGGATATCTACCAAACCACTCCCAAGACCATTCAACGTATACAATTCAAATGGATCAAGAAACAGAGAAAAAACAATTAGGGAATTCATATCTTTGGAAATCAACTTGAATGGACACATCGAGCAAATTGATACAGTAGTATCAGAAATCAAGGAAATGGATCTATTCCTAGGACACGACTGGCTAGTAGAACACAACCCAGAAGTAGACTGGAAAGAAGGAGTCATACAGTTTACAAGATGCCCAGGACACTGCAAAACAGAACACAAATCTATATGGTTTACCCCATGGTCAAGGAGACTACTACCAAAGGAAGAAAAAGAATCAAAGGGAGAAGACAAAGAACCTGATCCAACAAATCCTGAAGATCTTCTGAAATATATTCAACCATTCACACACTTATTCAACAAGAAAAAGTTTGAGAAACTAGAGAATGGGACCATGAAATCAATTTAATGGAAGAAGCACCAAAGAAACTCAATGCAAAGGCCTATCCAATGATACTTAAGGAAGAAGAAACACTCAGCCAATGGTTGGATAAACAACTCAAAGCAGGACTCATTGTAGAGTCAAACTCAAGATATACAGCACTATGTTTCTTTATACCAAAGAAAGATGGAACACTACGATTGGTACAAGATTACAGACGGCTAAGTCAACACACAATCAAGAACAAAACACCATTATCCCTGATCAATGAAGTAATTGATAAACTTAAAGACACAAAATACTTCAACAAATTGGACTTAATCTGGGGATACAACAATGTACAGATAAAAGAAGGCGATGAATGGAAAGTGGCCTTTTTGACAAACAAAGGACTATTTGAACCAAAATTGATGTACTTTGGACTGTGCAACTCACTAGGAACATTTCAATGGATGATGACAAGTATCTTCCAAGAACTACTACATGAAGAAACCCTTGCAAACTACATAGATGATTTTGTAATCCCGGCAAAAACAGAAAGAGCTAGAAGAATGCACAATCAAGTTCCTCAAAATAGTAGAGAAACATAATTTGTGTTTCAAATGGTCAAAATGCGATTTCAATGCCACAGAAATACCCATACTAGAGGTACAAGTTGGAAATGGAGAAGTACAAATGGAAGAAGAAAAAGTCAAAGCAATCAAGGAATAGAAAACACCAACAAAAGTAAAGGATGTCGAAAGCTTCTTAGGCTTTGCAAACTTCTATTGACGATTTATCAAAGATTTCAGCCACATTACAGTACTATTAAATTGACTAAAAGGAAAAGGAGAATAGAAATAGACAGAAAAAGAACAAAATGCATTTGAAGAGCTGAAACAAAAGATAACCACATAACCAGTACTGGCCCTATGTCAAGAATGGAACAGAGTAGGAGCAGAATGGCCTAAAGTGAAGTGGAATTACTCTGGAATGGGTAGGATTTAACAACAAAATAGGAACAACCTTAGCCTCAGCTCATGTGCTGTGCCTTGATCTGCTGCCGCATATGTGGTTGTGTATTTCAGGAGGATGGAATAGTTGCCAGGAGATCAGAAAAGGAGTGATATATAGATTGATAGGAATAGAAGTGGATATTAAAGACGTAAATGACTTTAATCTATGAACTAAGGAACTAGGATATAACTACTAGAGTACTTATACTAAGTCTGGAATAGGAGGGGTACAAGTAACTAGTCTACACTGTGATCCTATAGGAGTAGACAACAGGAGTTTAGGAGCAAAAAATTAGTAATAATATAAAATAAAAAGGAAATTATATTATTAAATGGGTATTTTCCATCATATGACACCCTACCCAGCAGAGAAGAAAAATTCAGGGTAGAAATAGATGTATCAGGACATGCAATTGGAGAAGTCCTTTCATAAGAACAAGAAGGCAAATGGAAACTAGTCGCTTTCCTATCAAGAACAATGTCACCTGCAAAAAGAAACTATGAAATATACGACAAGGAACTACTGGCAATAGTCAAAGTACTAGACAAATGGCGACAATACCTATTAGATGTAGTTGAGAAATTTGAAGTATGGACAGACCACGAAAATCTCAAATACTTTAAAGAACCACATAAACTCAATGGTTGACAAGCAAGATAGTATCTGAAACTACAAGACTACAACTTTACTCTATGACATATCCCAGGAAAGACAAATACAAAAGCAGACATATTGTCCAGAAGAGAGAAAGTGGATACAAAAGAAAACAATCAAAACATACAGATGCTCAAAGAAGAGTTATGGATATAACAAACAACAAGTCAAGATGGAATACCTATCATACTGCTTAGACAAGAATACCTACAAATAAGAGAAGAAGGAATACAAGAACAAATCAAGAAAATCCAAACAAGAGAACAAGAAGTAACGAAACTATTGGAAAGAAAAGACAGACAATCATGGGAAGAAAATAGAATTGTCTACATAGATGGCAAGATCTATGTCCCAAAAAACAGGCAACTTCGAGACAAAATACTCAGTAATAACCATAATTCACTAGATATTGGATACCCAGGACAACACAGAATGATGGAATTAATCAAGAGAAACTATTGGTGGCTAGGAATATGCAATGATATACAAAAATACATTCAAGGATGCCAGGAATGTCAACAGAACAAGGTGCAACACATGAAGAAAGCGGCACCTTTACACCCCTTATCTATACCAAAAATACTATGGGAGAAAATCAGTATTAATGTCATAGGACCCCTGCCAAGATCAGAAGACAAAGATGCTATTTTGGTAGTTGTGAACTGATTCTCCAAAATGATCAAACTCATGGCTACAATGACTTCAATCTCCTCAGGTGAAGTAGCAAGAATATATTGGGACGACATATGGAAAATACATGGCATACCAAAAAAGATCATTAGCAATAGAGGACCCTAATTTGCATCAACATTCATGGGAGAACTATGAAAAGCACTAGGGATCAAAAGAGCAATGTCAATGGCCTACTATCCACAAACAGATAGTCAAACAGAAAGGATCAATTAAGAAATCGAAGTGTTTCTAAGACACTACATTAACTACAGACAAGACAATTGGACAAAATGGCTAGCAACAGCAGAATTCTAGTATAATGACAAAGAACATACAGCAACAGGACACTCTCCATTCTATGTGAACTATGAAAGACATCCCTGGAAAGGAAACCTAACAGTGGAAACAGAAATACCAAGTTTGGAAGACCTATTAAAGAAGATAGAAACAATGAGAGAAGAAGCAAAGACAGCAATGGAAAAGACAAAAGAAACAATGAAAAGGCAATATGACAAGAAAACACACTGATCGCAAGATCTCAAAATAGGAGAACAAGTATGGCTAGAGGCAAGAAACATTCAAACAAACTGACTCTCAAAGAAGCTAGACCACAAAAGATATGGCCCCTTTACAATCAAAGAGAAAATTAGACAGGGAGCATATAAACTAGAGCTTCCAGAAGGATGGGCTATACACAATGTTTTCAATGAAGATCTATTAACACGTTGCAAAAAGGTGGAGTTTGCAAGTCAACACAAGGATCCAGCATCATCACCTGACATTGTTAATGAAGAAGAAGAATATGAAGTAGAAGAAATCAGGGAACATTGCAAAAAAGGAAGAGGAATCCAATTCCTCATTTACTGGAAAGGATATAGAAATGAACATGACCAATGGATGGCAGAAGCAAACCTACCACATGCAAAAGAGGCAATTCAAGATTATTGGACATAGATTTCGAGATGAAACCTATAAAAGAGAGGACTAAAGGTCATTTTTTTGACATCTCAAATGCATACCAGTACTCAAGAAATACTTTCAAATATGTCTTCTTTTACTAATACTGCTACCAATGCCTCTACCATTGCTACCTCCCCTATCTGGAACCAAGAAACCTATAACAAGATCATACATCATAACAACAAAACCAAGGATTAGGCAAGAAAAATGGATTGCATTATTCAAGCCATTAAAGCTATGGCAGGACTTGAAGAAAAAGCAGAAGAACTAGTTGGGATAGCCGATATTATCAACAACACCATGGCAAATGCAGAAACCAGCACATTACTTACTGGAGAAGGATATCGCATGGACATTGCCACATAATTCTATGAAGTGGCAGAAATACTTAGGCTCATCCTACATAATACCTTACCCCAACGATTCCATAGTATCCAATGCAACCTAGTAAACAAATTAACAACATGCCAAGGTCAAGGACAGTCAGCAATCAACAATCATATTTGAGAATTACAAGAATCATTTGCTCACACCAATCAATTCCCATCCATTCCAAAAGTCATACCAAGGATTTCCCCAAAAAAAAATAAAATAGAAGAAGAAGTTATTTTAATACATCTCTCTTCACCACCACCTGATGACAAATCCACAACTGTATCATCAAATGATGAATCCATGACATTGGCAATAGAAAACCCCAACAATCAAATAATAGAAGAAATCAATAATCTCATCGCATTTTTAAAATGATTCAAAGCACTAAACAACATCGCTCGTTTTCTACCACCTGCTGGATATTGTACTATCAGCAGAAATAGAGAGAATAGCTCAAGATATTGAAATTGGATTGTCAAAGGATTAATCAAATCTAAACAAAATTTAGAAACAGTACAAAGGAGGTTTAAGATACTATTATATGCTAGAGGACTACCACATGAACCATGGTTCATCACAGAAGCACCAGATGAAGGTTATATTGTTGGACCACAAAAGAAGTCAGTGGCTATTTATGCTATAAAAGAAGAAAGGTTGTAGGATATTCATGAGAACATGAATCCTAAGACGGAGGTATTGTAATGATCAACCTCATTGTCTCCAGGTGTTCTACACATGAACTGCTTCTTTGTTTCACATTACTTCATATATCTAATGGTTCAGTCAGTACCTCACTAGTAGGGCATGTTCTTTACTCAGCAGACCTCATGTCTATCATATGTTCTCCTTATTACTACCTCATGGTACATAGGTATATATATAGTAGATACTCTTCTGTATTCCTTACGCTTTACCAATTGTATCATTCCCTTCCTTCCTCTACTCTTAATTCATCCTTGAGTCTTTACTTGAGTGTTGCAACCTGAGTTACTCCTTAAGGTCATAATACTAGTCCTAGTCTTTTTACTCTCAATAGATCTGCATTCATAATTCCAAAGGCAGTGTAGATGAAGATAGGAGTCAAGAGGTTCTTCTCCAATCCAACTATACTCTGGATACTATATTAAAGTTATTACAAAGCCCTGAAACTTGAAGAATAAAATATAAAAAGGAAACTATTACTACTTTTAGGATTCCATTGACTCCTTTCTGTCTTAAGTCCTTTCAAAACCCTACTGATGATACAGTCCTCTCCTGTCTTTATGATAACACATCTCCTCACCAAGTCCTTCCCATCAAAGATGACATATTTTCATTGCTGCTTTCTTCTAGAATATTCCTTTGTCTTCCCCTATCATGCTCTTGATGCTACTTTGTAATTTGGACTTCTTTGATTACCTGTTAAATAGTTAGTAAGTTCCCATAAATGTCTAGTATCTCCAAGTTGCATCCTAAAGATCATTTATCTAAATATAATTGATTTGATGCTATTAATGCTTATTTACAAGCACAAAGTCTATTAGTCTAAGTTTATTGTCTAAGTAGTACTGATTCTAGAGTATAAGTCTGCCATCCTTCTAAGTTAGTCCATCCAAAGGTAGATCTAGAGCATAGTCCCTTAGTAACTTTCTTAGTAACCTGATGCCAATTCATTCTAATTGCCTCTCGAGGTATTGGCACAAGCTCTAGGTCAATTATTACTAGCTCAGTGTCTTTATTATATAGTATTACGTTCTGAGGATTATAGAAAGGGTTCCAGAGCGAATTCTAATTAAGAATCCATTGTTATAAAGCATATCAAATGTTATCTTCTGCAGAAAATTCGCTTGCAGCATAATAGCATATGGAAAGTAAAAGAAATTGACTTCTTGGGGTTAGTAATAGGGTCAGGAGAAATCAAGATACAGAAAGAAAAAGTAGTAGGAGTCCTGGAATGGCCAAAACCAAAGACAGTCAAAGAGATACAGAAGTTTTTAGGATTAGCAAATTATTACAGGTGATTTGTCAAGGATTTTGCAAAAATAGCTAAGCTAATGCACAAGTTGGTTAGAAAGAACAAAAAATAGAACTGGGGAGAGCAGCAGGAAAAGGCATTCAAACAGTTGAAACAGATGTTCATAATGCAACTAGTTGTCATGACTTAGCAAAATGGCTAAGTCATTATTTATATTTCTTTTCTTTTTCTTTTTTTTTATCTTGGACTTACTACATAGAAGGGAGTGCGGGAAAGTGTCACATCACAAGTATCACACAGTCACAGTCATATAACAGGGAGTCACATGATAGGTGTGGGAAGATAGTGCACAGACCATATAGTAGTTGTATAAGTAGTGTAGAAAATCTAATGGGAACTCTATTGAGTTCTCTTTGTTAATTACTAAACAAAGAACAGTTGGCTTTATTCCAGCTTGGAGTTTAGCTTTCTTATACTAGTGCTGGTGTCACTAGACTTGGATCATATATGTATGCAAGAAGGACGTAGGAGTGATGCCTACTTAGCCAACGCTTAGCCAATGCTTTACAAGCATTGGTTAGCACATTCTCTCTCTTTGCTTGCTAAATTCTCTCTAAATTCTATCTAAATTCACCAAAATTCATCAAAAACTTGAATAAATTCAAATAAAATTAAAGCACACAACAAGTATAGCTAGCTGATATCTGAGACACAATTGAGTGCTATGAAGACCACATGCCTTTTTCTTTTCATAATTCAATCCAAATGGATGTGTGAGAGGAACATAACATGTACAAACAATGCCAGCTCATCATCGAGTTCTCTCTCTCAAATCATAGTCACTATTCCCTACCCTCCTCTATCCTTCTCTTTGCTCTCTTATACCTCTCTACTCTCTATATACCTTGACTGAAAGCTGGGCCCTAGGTGTAAAGGGGACAGTACTCTACAACTGTGGTGTAGAGCTTGGAGTGTGTGACTAAGCTCAGGTCTCCTCTTCCAGAAGGACTCTTTCTTTGAGTGGTACTGTAGTAGTATACCTATAAACTCTTCTATTATAAACCTGGTGCTAGGGGTTCATTGTAATCCATATATACACAGGATTGACAACTGCTCATTAAGAGAGGGGTCTAGAGTAGGGGTCTCCTTCTTAGGAGCAATAGTATATCTTTTTTCTTAGAGTAGCTATAAGTGAACAGTAAGACAATCATGAGACATAGATACTGTTGAAGGAGAATGTCAGGCTAGGAGAGCTGAAGATAGGGCTCAACATCATATAGATAATCCCAATCATCATTATCATCATCTTTATCCTTTACTTCAAAACATTCCTCCTGTTCCTATTTGGAATAGAGGAAGAAGAGGAAGATGTTATTTACCCCTTCCACATATCATTCCCAACAATCTCTCTCATTATCCTTCACTTCAAAATATCTCTCCTACTCCTGTTTGGAATAGAGGAAGAGGAGGAAGACGTTATATCACTCCTTTATATGTTCCTGTAAACCTAGATGAAGCCATAGCTGATTTACATAGATGATAACAAGCAAATCAAGTACAAGTGGAACCTATAGCTCAAATCAATGAAATGGTGATTGAATGGAGAAATGAAGGAAATAATGCTCTAGATTATGATAAACAGCAAGCAAATGAAGACAGTGATCAGAATGTGGGTAGAGTTATAGAGGAAAACCTTGGTAGAGCCCAAATAGTTGTGAGTAACAGATATTGAATTTATTGACAACAAATTCTTACTGGGTATACAGGAGATACAGGATAATGATAGTGTAAATGATGAAGTAAATCAAATCAATAATGATGACAATATAGTATGTTGATTTTTGCATAATAAAACTCTATATACTTATAAGTTATCAGGATCAAGAAGCTGTTGTTGCAGATAATCTTCCACCTCCTATTCTTCATTCTGCTCCTTATTCACCTGCTAGATAGCCATTCATAGAGGCTAATATAGAGTATAACAATTTGGGCATGCTGGCTATTATCTGCCCTTACTGTCATGCTTTTCACTTTGACTGTGAGAAGCTGAGATCATCATGGGTCAATCATCCCAAATTTGGTATGTGTTGTTTGCAAGAACAGATTCAATTCTACTTGACTGGAGATAACTATTCCTCAAGAGAATTTCGCAACAATATATGACAGTATAATATAGCATTTGCTATGACTTCAGTAGGAGTCAAAATTGACAACTCTGTTACCAGACAATCAGGTCCCTATGTTTTCAAGATCCAAGGAGAGCTTCATTATCTTACTAGTGCTCTTTTGTCTCATGGCAATCATTCTCCTACCTATGTACAAATCTATATTCTTGATACAGCAGAGTAGCTCAATGTCAGGAGACTCAATAATAGAAACCTTGATCCTATGGTAATGGATAATCTTCAGACAATGCTCTTGGATAACCACCCATATATTGGTCATTATTGTTATGCCTATGAACTTATTAGAGAAAAGCTAGTAGAGGAGCAGGAGGAGATCACAATTAGGCTACATGTGAATTTGCAACAGGATCAAAGAACCCATAACCTGCCAATAGCTGAGGAGATTGCAGTCATTATTCCAGAGGAAGGGGTACATTATGTAATGGATAATAGAGATGTGGTATTATGAGCAAAAGAAGGACAACTTCAAAGAATCAGCCAAAACAGTCCTTCTTATACTGCTCTTTACTATGTTCTGCTCTTTTCTAAGGGTAAAAATGGCTAGCATACAAGAATCTCTATTCATGGTGCTCAACTTAGAAAGAGAGATGAAAATGCAAGACAGAGAGAAGGAGAGGAAAGGGCTCGCTTACAGTGTGTGTCTGATACATGCTATTATGCCTATTATCTACATGTTAGAGAAGGTCCTTAACCACCTCTCTTTTATGGTGGAAAGTTGTTTCAGCAATTTGTTGTTGATGCATGGGCAAACTGTGAACAAAGAAAACTCAACTAGGCTAGGACACATCAGCACACTCTCAGATCAGAGCTCTACCAGGGACTACAGAATGCTGCTATACATAATAGACATGATGGTGAAGATGCTGGACCTTTAGGACACAAACTTATTCTCTCCTCCTCTCATGTAGGAAGTCCTAGATTTATAACCCAGTTGTTCTAGGATACTATGGCCATTTGCAGACACTTTTATAAACCAGATCTCTTCCTTACCATGACTGCTAATCCCAAGTGGCCAGAAATCATTCATAGTCTCTTTCCTGGTCAGATAGCTACTAATCGTCCTAATATTGTATCATGGATCTTTGAGCAGAAGAAAAAAGCACTCCTCAAGATCATTGATAATGGCTTCTTTGGTACTACTGTAGCTCATATCCATACTATTGAGTTCCAGAAGAAAGGTCTCCCCCATATTCACTTGCTTATTTTCCTTCATCCTCAAGATCATATCTAGGATTCTCATCATATCAACTCTATGATCTCAGCACAGCTACCTGATCCCCAACTACAGCCACTTCTCTTTGCAAAAGTCACCAAATATATGTTGTATGGTCCATGTGGTGTTGATAATCCCTAAGCCAAGTGTATAGTCAATGGAAAATGTAGTAAATGTTTTCCCAAAGACTTTAGAGAGAGAACAGATTGGGCTGAGGAAAGCTATCCACTTTATACTAGGCCTGCCAATGGCTTGGTTTTTGAACGCAATGGGGCTAGATTTACTAATTAATATATGGTCTCTTACTGTCCTCAACTTCTTCTTCTCTTTGATTGTCATTTCAATATTGAGATCTCTGCTGGATTGGAAACTGTCAAGTATCTAAGCAAGTATATCTACAAGGGTCCTAATAGAGCAACTATGGAGATTAGTGGTGGGATGCAGAATGAAATCAAGGCTCATTTGGATGGTCGCTTTATTGGTCCAACAGAAGCTTGCTGGAAGATCTTTGAATTCAACATGTATAGAGAGTCACCAGCAGTCCAACATCTTCCTATCTATCTTCCCAATGAACACTATGTCAACTTCCATGCTCACCAGACTGTCAATGAAGTGTTAGCTAGGCAAAATGTGGAGAAGACTTAGCTAATTGCTTAGTTTGACTACAACTTTGCATATGATGATGGTTTGGGCCTTACCTACTGGCAGTTCCCTCAGCACTATACCTGGGATGCTAAAGTCAAATCATGGTATCCAAGATGGCAGGCTAAGGTGATTGGAAGAATGTACTTTGTGTCACTATCAAAGGAAGAGCAGTTCTTTTTACAACTTCTTTTGACTATATTTGAAGGCAGAAAGAGTTGAGAGCATCTGAGGACCTGGAATGGCCAAGTGTTTGCTACATTCAAGGAAGCATGTATAGCAAGAGGATTACTGGAGGATGATCATGAGTGGAGAATTTGCTTGGAGGAAGCAATTGCAATACAGCCTGGAATGGCATGTCATTGGTTGTTGGCAGTTATCTTTCTAACTAATGAAGTGGCTGAGCCTCATTTACTCTGAGATCAATTCAAGGCTGGACTATGTAATGATGTCAAACACAAACTACATCATATGAACCACTACCAAGCTGACCAGGAAATACCAGAGGATGATATTTATGATTATGGCCTTTGGGATCTCAATAGGATATTAGTAGGAATGGGAAGAAGTCTTGCTGATTTTCCACCAATGCCTCTTCCACAGCAACAGTGGGCTTACAGAATACCCAATCCTCTCTTGCAGGCTGAGCAGTATGATGTAGATGAAATGGCAACTTTGGTAGATAAGCAAAGGGCAATTTTCAATCCTGACCAAGCTGCTGCTTTTGATGCTGTTCTAGAGTCTATTACCAACAATCAGGGTCATCTTTTCTTTATTCATGCTACTGGTGGTTATAGGAAGACATTTCTTTGTAACACTACTACTGCTGAGGTTAGAAGAAGAGGTCAGGTAGCACTGTGTATGGCATCATCTGGAATTGCTGCTCTTTTGTTGGATGGAGGAAGAACATCTCACTCACACTTTAAGATCCCTCTTTCTATTCATAAAGACTCTGTGGCTGGACTCAAACGCAATAGTTACATGTTCCTAGTTCTCCAACAAACCAAGGTTATCATTTGGGATAAAGTTCCTATGTAGCACAAGTATGATATTGATGCTGTTGATCAATGTCTTAGAGACTTGCTTGAAGTAAGTAATCACTTGTACTTAATAGCTTTTGAACTAACATATTATCTAGAATGACCATCCATTTGGTGGAATTACAGTGGTATTTGGAGGGGATTTTCGTTAGACTTTGCCTATAGTGTCTAAGGGAACACGTCAACAAGTAGTAGCAGCATCTCTCTGCAGAGGAAACTTATAGGGACATATCAAGTTCTTGTATCTCAGACAGAATATGTGCTTGGGTCACTCTGAAGCTGACAATCAACATGCTCAGTAGTTGCTGGAGATTGGTGCTAGGTCAACTATGGATGATAATGAGATGATTCAAGTTCCTCAGTCCATAGTTTGTGCTAATCTCAATGATCTTATCAACAGGATCTATCCAGGAATTGGCAACTCAAGGGCTCAAGATGACCAGTACTTCTTGGATCACATTATTCTCTGTCCTAAAAATGATCAAGTCTATGATATCAATGAGGCTATTCTTCAACAGTTCAACCCAACTGCAGAGGTCCATATACTGAGAAGTGTGGACTCTGTGTCTGAAGAAGATGGAATGCACCATGCTTATCCTACAGAGTTTCTTCAACAACTCAATGCTGGTGGATTATCTCCTGCTTTACTCTGTCTCAAGGTTGGCTCTCCAGTTATCTTATTGAGAAACTTGGATCTAGGAGAAGGATTTTGTAATGGGACAAGAATGGTGGTGTTGAATGTGAGAAGAAAGGTACTCCAGTATAGGATTATCAGCAAGGACAGGAGATTTAGAGGCAAGGTGGTATTAATTCCAAGGATCAGGTTATTATCTAATGCAGAGACATTGCCTGTGCCACTCAAGAGACTTCAATTTCCAGTTAGGCTGGCCTTTGCTATGACCATTAACAAGTCTCAAGGACAGTCAGTAGAGCATGTAGGGATTAATTTGCAGACATCAGTGTTCTCTCATGGATAACTTTATGTGGTCTTTTCAAGATGTACTTCACCTCTGAACATCTCAGTACTTCTTCCAGAGCAGAGCTAAAAGAGTAGAAGGATACTTAATGTAGTATATAAAGAAGTATTTAATAGCATTAGATTATAGATTGTATTTGTATCTAATAATGGACTTGAGATTGATTTTTAATGATTTGAGAGATAAAAAAAGAGCAGACTGCTATTAGAAGAAAGCATAGCAAACTTTTAGGCTATACTATCTACTATTCCATAGACCATTGTAAAAAAAATATATATAGTAGATTGACTATAACACAAACTCAATAACATAATATTACAGAAATTAAACAAACTTTAATCTCACAGACTGTTGTAGGAAAAGAGCATAGCGAACTGACTTCAACATAAACTTCACAAGCCAGGCTGGAGGCCTAGATGAAAACCTTGTAAAGAAATGAGGGTAGAAGCAGATGTGTCAGAATATATAACAGGAGGAGTGTTGTCTATAAAATGTGAAGATGAGAAGTGGCGACCAGTAGCCTTCATCTCAAAGTCATTAAATGAGACAGAATGAAACTATGAAATTCATGACAGAGAGATGCTAGCAATAATCAGATGTTTAGACAAGTGGAGACATCTGCTTGAAGGAGCACAAAATAAATTCAAGATTTGAAGTGACCACAAAAATCTAGAATATTTTATGAGCAGTCAAAAGTTAAACTGCAAACAAGCAAGATGGGTGTTGTACTTGTCCAGATTTAATTTTATGCTCAAACATGTTCTAGGGAGCAGTATGGGAAAAGCTAACAGTTTAAGTAGATGACCAGACTGGCAGAAAGGGGTAGAAAGAGACAACAAAAATAGGACACTGTTAGAAAGGGAGTGGTTAAAAATCAGAGCAATGCAAGTAGTAGAAGTAATAATAGAAAGGATAGACTTATTGGAAAAGATAAGAGGATTAGAAGCAAGAGACAATGAGGTGATAAAAGCAGTAGAAAAGATAAAGAAGGCAGGAGTAAAAATGTTAAGGGACAAAGAGTGGAGAGAAGAGAACAGACTTATGCTAAGGGATAGAAAAGTGTATGTTCCAAAAGATGAGAAGTTGAGAGCAGAAGTTATCTGATTACATCATGATATGCCAGTAGGAGAGCATAGAGAACAGTGGAAGACAATAGAGTTGGTCACTAGAAATTTCTGGTGGCTAGGAGTAACAAAGGAAGTAAAGAAGTACATAGAAGGATGCAATGTGTACCAGAGAAATAAAAACCAAACAGAGATACCAGCAAGAAAACTCATACCGAACACAGTACTAGAAAAACCCTGAACTCATATTTCAGCAGACTTTATCACAAAACTACTGCTAGTACAAGGATACAATAGAATGATGAAAATGGTACACTTCATGCCTATTACAGAAAAGACTTCAGCAGAAGGAGTAGTGAGATTGTTCTGAGATAACATCTTGAAATTACATGAATTACCAAAAGTATCATAATGGATAGGAAATGCAATTTGCAGCAGGGATGATAAGAGTTAAATTGTATGTTGGAAATAAATACTAAATTATTGACAACATACCACCTGCAAACCAATGCACAAATGGAAAAGCCAAGAGGAGATGAAAAAATATACTGATAAAAAGAGAAGTGAAGTGAAGGAATATTGAGTTAGGGACTAGGTACTTTTAAGCACAAAGGATCTTAAATACCAAATGAAAGAAAAATGATTGGAAAAGCTTATAGAGCAATTTTTAGGGCCTTATTAAATTAAAGGGATCATCTTGACAAATGCAATAGAACTGGATCTACCAAGTATGATAAAAATACATCTAGTAGTAAATGTTAGTAGAGTACATAGGTATAAGGATCAAGTTGAAGGGCAGAAAAAGGAACAACTAGCACCAGTAGTAATTGAGAGAAAAGAAGAATACGAAGTAGAAAAAATCTTGAATAAAAAGAGATTTAGAGAAAAAGATCGATATCTGGTATGGTGAAAAGAATATACAGCAGAAGAAAACACCTGGGAACCAAGAGAAAACCTAGGAAATGCAGAAGACTTAGTCAAAGAATTTGAGAAAGTATACGGCAAAATTGGAAGAATAAAAGAAAGAAGAAACAATAAAAAAGAAAGGAAGGGAGAATTACCAGATAAATATATAGCAAAGATGTTAGATGGGACAATAAGAGATTTGACAAAGAATATTGGGGACAATTGAAAAGAAATTAGAGGAAATAGAAGAGAAAAGGAAAAGGGAGATTAGAAAGGATTGATAAAGAAGAAGAGAAAGAAGAAATTAAAGAAGAAAGAATAGAAGAATGGGATGAAGAAGACAAAATAGAAAAAATAGAAGATGAATACTACAAGTTGTGAATTTTCAGGATAAAAATTCTTAAGAGAAAGGTACTATCATAACTTGATGCAACTATGACAAGGGTAATAGACAAGATTAGTTGATGGAAGAAAAATGACAGGTGATATGGGAAAAAGATCAGGAATGACTGATGGACATGGGAAGAGGACTTATATTATTAAATAGGAACAAACAAATAGGAAATGTATAAATAGTATAGAAGAATCAAGCAAAGACTTGTTATGAGAGCCCCAAAAAGGAACTAACTTCCTGCACATTTGAACATCTAATTTATAACCTCAAGCCATACAATGGGGTCAAGATATAAATAGCATGGGAGATCAGATAATCAGATCATGTAACTAGGTCAAGTGATCATGGAATATTCTGGAAGGACATGTGATTGTGAACTAGTAGTTGTACAGCCACTGTAAAATAGTATAAGTAGTAGCCCAATCTAACGAAGAACTCTATTGAGTTCTCCCTGAACATCCACCTAGGGTGATCACTAAGAGCTATCACAGCCCATCAATAATAGGACTCCATCGAGTTCTCTTCCAACCCTGAAGAGCTCCCTTGATCCTAACCCAGAATTAAGGTCTTAAGTCAGTCACTAACATATGTCTACTAAGAGAAGTTTGGATAAAAGTAGGGTTAGAGAAGTTAGAGAGCCATGAGAGAGTAACTGTAAAGGTACTATTAGATAGTGGAGCAATAGGCCTATTTATGAACACAGCCTTTGCCAAGGAAAAAGGATTCAAAATGGAAAAATTGAAGAATCCTCTCCTAGTACAAAATATGGATAGAACAGCAAATATAGAAGGAGCTATAACACTGTTACACTGCAAGTGAATTTTTCATAGAAGATAACATTTGATATACTTTATACCAATGGATTTTTAATTAGAGTTTGTTCTAGAACCCTTTCTATAATCCTCAGAATGTAATATTGTATGATAAAGACATTGAGCAGATGATAATGGACCTAGAGCTCATGCTGATACCTCAAGAGGCAACTAGGATAAGCTAGCATTGGGTTACTAAGAAAGTTACAAAGAAACTATATTCACCTTTGAATGGACTAACTTAGAAAGATGGCAGACTTACACTCTAAAACCAGTACTACTCAGACAACAAACTTAGACTAATAGACTTTGTGTTTGTAAATAAGCATTGATGGCATTAAATCAATTATATTTAGATAAATGACCTCTAGAACATGACTTGGAGAAACTAGACATTGATTGGGACTTACTAACTGTTTAACAGGTAATCAAGAAAGTCCATATTACAAAGCAGCATCAAGAGAATGATAGAAGAAAAAGGAAGAATATTCTAGAAGGAAGTGGCAATAAAGACACATCATCTTTGATGGGAAGGACTTGGTGAGAGAACATGTCATTAGTAGGATTTTGGGAGGACTTAGGACAGAAAGAAGTTAAGGAAATCCTAAAAGTAGTAATAGTTTCCTTTTTATATTTTATTCCTTGAGTTTTGGGGCTTTGTAACAACTTTAATATAGTATTCAGGGCAGGATAAAAAAAGAGAACCTCTTGGCACTTATCTTCATCATCACTGTCTCTGAAATCGTGAAATGTGAAACTATTGAGTGTAAGAGTTTGGAATCAGTAGGATGTTTTGAGCAAAACACAGAATATATCCAGAACTCAATCTAGAGAGGAAGAGTAGACATAACTCAGGCAGGCTTTAGAGAGGACAGCAGGCTAGGAAAGCTTGGCTAGGTACATACTTGGATTGCATTACACCCATAAGGTTCAGTATTAGGGGTGCAAATAAGGGGGCAACTGAGTGTGGAGAGTTCATAAGTAATTAACTAACTGTATTTTCTAGTTGAGTCTAGTTGTTATGACTTGGCAAAACAGCTAAGTCATTAGTTAATATTTCTTTTTCTTTTCTTTTCTTTTATTACTAAGGTGGAACATAGAAAGATATCATGTGACAAGTCACAGAGTTACAAGAAGTGTGATGATGGTCACAGAATGGTCACATCACATTAAAAAAAAGTCACAAGTCACAGTCACAATATGTGACAAAGGAGTCAGTTGACAAGTAACATGGAGACCATGGGAAATAAGAAGCATAGCCACATAGTAATTGTAGTAAATCCAATGGGAACTCTATTGAGTTCTCTTTGTCAAATGCTAATAAAGAGTAGTTGGCTTTATTCTGGCTCAGGAGTTGGCTTACTAACACTAGTCATGGTGTGTAAAGGTTAATACCTTAGGGAGGCTATGCAACAATGATCTAGAAAGATCTTATGCTCATTTCACAACAACCAACATATATTTATTAGAGCTGCATATAATTCTACTTTTACTTATAACCTTTATCTTTGATTATCTCCCCTCAGACCTTTAGCATGCAATTGGGAGCTGGTACATCATTTTTTTGTTTGTCCCAGTGTGCAATTCCCTTATCCACCCTTTTAGTACATCCATCAATAAGAAAATAAAATAAAATAAAATAGAAAATAAAATAAATATTGACTTAGCCATTTTGCCAAGTTGTGATAGTACTCTTAGTTTTCTTTTTTGTTTGTAGTTTCTCATATTTAAGTAAGTACTTTGTATTTGCTATGGCCTGCCTACAAGCTCTATGTAATAAATCATTGATTTTTTTTAAAAAAAAGAAAAAACTGTTATTACCTAATATAAAGATATTGTTAAGACTCTAGACCTTACAGTTGAATATGTTTAACTTAAAGCCTATATCTAGTACTTGATATTTTCACACTCCTCATTAGAGAGTCCAATTACAGTTTTCAGTAAAGTTATATTGGAGGATAGATGTCAATAGGACTGTCATGACTTTGCAAAATGGCTAAGTCATTTTCTATTTTTCTTTTGTTTTCTTTTGTTTTATTTAGTTAGATCATTACTAAGGTGGAGCATGGGAAAGCATCATGTGACAGTCACACATTTTGGTCATGTCACACAAGGTCACAGTCATAATATGTGAGGAGGTAGACACATGACGAGAATAACATAAGGACCATAGGAGGATATTGCATAGCCACAGTAGTAAAATGTATAAGTAGTGTACAAAATCAAATGGGAACTCTATTGAGTTCTCCTTGTCAACTCTGACTTGGAGTGAACTTAAGTTGTCACAAAACTTCATTTGGTCATATCTTCACCAAATCTTCGACGATTCTCACGGTCTTAAGGCCAGCTTAAAGCCCTTAAAAAGACCTTTTGATCAATGCCAGTCACGTCTCGAGGCGATCAATAATGGCCGAGATATTAAGCAGATCAACTGGTAACTACCATGTTACCGTTTATTAAATTGCTAATATCTCGGAAACTGCCATGATCGATGCTTTGGTTCTAGGCTCAGCTGAAGCCTTCTTCATAACGCTCAGAATGAGCCTAGAATGACCTCAAGGCGATTAATATTAGTGGAGATATGAAGACCTCAATGTTTGCACATGGACTTTATTAATTACCCATAGATAGTCATCT
>Ga0153964_1000017_pt1 | contig 23693 bp, 26 predicted proteins | sample TSFL048MetaG_FD_104726 | JGI IMG/M metagenome (GOLD analysis project Ga0153964, IMG submission 104726) | Attine ant fungus gardens microbial communities from Florida, USA - TSFL048 MetaG | ecosystem: Host-associated > Fungi > Mycelium > Unclassified | place: USA: Florida, Withalacochee... | reverse complement strand
GTAGGTCGCAAATTGGGGGAATTCGTGCCTACTCGGCATTTCACGAGTTATGAAAGTGCAAGAAAGGATACTAAATCTCGTCGTTAACTGAATTCAGAATAGAAAGATTCAGAATAAACAAAATTTATAGGATTCAAATAAAGTAAAGGTAGGCCGGTAATAACCTTATTTATGACAAGTTTCAAATTGGTAAAGTATACCCCTAGGATAAAAAAGAAGAAGAACGGGCTAAGGAAACTCGCAAGAAAAGTTCCAACCGATCGTCTACTTAAATTCGAACGGGTTTTCAAAGCACAAAAACGCATACATATGTCTGTTTTCAAAGCACAAAGAGTTCTTGATGAGATTCGCTGGCGTTACTACGAGGAAACCGTTATGATACTGAACCTCATGCCTTATCGAGCGTCTTATCCCATCTTAAAGTTGGTTTATTCGGCAGCAGCAAATGCTACTCATTATAGGGATTTCGACAAAGCTAGTTTATTCATCACTAAAGCTGAAGTCAGTAGGAGTACTATTATGAAAAAATTAAGACCTCGAGCTCGAGGACGTAGTTATTCTATAAAAAAAACCATGTGTCATATAACAATTGCACTAAATATAGTAAAAAAATCTAAATAATCTTTAGATCAATCCAAGATTTCGATTCCCAATAAAAAAAGAAATAGAATAGAAAAATATGGGACAAAAAATAAATCCACTCGGTTTCAGACTTGGTACAACCCAAAATCACCATTCCTTTTGGTTCGCACAACCAAAAAATTATTCTGAGGGTCTACAGGAAGATAAAAAAATACGGAATTGTATCAAGAACTATATACAAAAGAATAGGAAAAAAGGCTCGAATAGAAAAATAGAATCAGACTCAAGTTCTGAAGTAATTACACATATAGAAATTCAAAAAGAAATCGATACAATCCACGTTATAATCCATATTGGATTCCCCAATTTTTTAAAGAAAAAGGGAGCAATCGAAGAATTAGAGAAAGATCTCCAAAGGGAAGTTAATTCTGTAAACCAGAGACTTAATATTGCTATCGAAAAGGTTAAAGAACCTTATAGACAACCTAATATTCTTGCAGAATATATAGCTTTCCAATTAAAAAATAGAGTTTCATTCCGAAAAGCAATGAAAAAAGCCATTGAATTAACTAAAAAAACAGACATAAAAGGAGTAAAAATCAAAATTGCGGGTCGTCTAGCAGGGAAAGAAATTGCACGTGCCGAATGCATCAAAAAGGGCAGACTACCCCTCCAAACAATTCGCGCTAAAATTGATTATTGCTGCTATCCAATTCGAACTATCTATGGAGTATTAGGTGTAAAGATTTGGATATTCGTAGAAGAAGAATAACTAACCCTGTCTTCCCATTCTGCCCTGTGATAGAATAAAAAATACAAGAACCTTATTTTTCCAAAAATCCTTAAAAAAAGAAGAAATTAAACCTCTTTCTATAAGATTTAATGAAAATTGATAAATCAATTAATATAATTGCTATGCTTAGTGTGTGACTCGTTAGTTTTTTCTTTAGGGTCAAAAATGAAGATTGAAAAAAAAAACTTTAGTAATTATAGAAAATTAACTAATAACCAACCTATTGCTTCGTATTGTCGAGATCCTAACTAAGAAACAGTCACTATGTGAATAAATACATCTATAAAAAATGAGTAGATCTATCATATAGTTGTAGCAACTGCATTTTTTTCTCTACAAAAGAAACCAGATTTTAGGCTGTGAAGCAAAACTAAAGGGATGTGGATAAAAGGAGGGATGATAGATAGAAGAAGAATAAGAAAGATATAGGATTCCAATGTGTATGGTCTATGAATTACATCATAAAAAAAAGCAATGTGATAAAGCATCAATATAATAAAAAAAAAGAAAGAATTCAAAATCGTAACTTTTGAAACAACAAATAAAAATTTAAAGAGATAAATAAAGAGCAGCCCGCGTTAATAAAACTGAGAAAATTGACTCGGAAAGAAATTTTTTGGAAGCTCCATTGCAGGATTCAAACCTAACCATTAAAGGAGAAGCTGTGGGAACGAAAAAACCTATGACGGCATCGGATTTTAGTGAAAAGAATCCTAACACTTCATTGGGTGGGATGGCGGAACAAACCAAAAAATTGCTTTATTTGATAAGACTCTAAATTAACAAATAAGACAGGAAAGAGTAAATATTCGCCCGCGAAATTCTTATTGGATTAGAATACTTTACCACGATTCAATAAGAATAAAAATAAGGAGATTCCAAAATATTATGGAATTAGAGAAATTCGCACGCTTTCTCATTTAATTCGCGAGGAGCTGGATGAGAAGAAACTCTCATGTCCAGTTTTGCAGTAGAGATGGAATTAAGAAAGAACCGTCGACTATAACCCCAAAAGAACTAGATTTCGTAAACAACATAGAGGAAGAATGAAGGGAAAATCCTGCCGAGGCAATCGTATTTGTTTTGGTAGATATGCTCTTCAAGTACTTGAACCCGCTTGGATCACCGCAAGACAGATAGAAGCAGGACGAAGAGCAATGACACGATATGCACGTCGTGGTGGAAAAATATGGGTGCGTATATTTCCCGATAAACCTGTTACAATAAGACCCACAGAAACACGTATGGGCTCGGGAAAGGGATCCCCCGAATATTGGGTAGCCGTTGTTAAACCAGGTCGAATACTTTATGAAATGAGTGGAGTATCCGAAACTGTAGCTAGAGCAGCTATAGAGATAGCTGCCAGTAAAATGCCCATACGAAGTCAATTTCTTCGATTAGAGATATAGAACCCCAAAAAGGAGTATTGAACAAAAAAACCAGGTTTATCTTTCCGGAAAGACAATATTTCTTTCATCCTTTTGCATTGAAATAACAAATGGAAATCAAAATAATATGATTCAACCTCAGACCCTTTTAAATGTAGCAGATAACAGTGGAGCTCGAAAATTGATGTGTATTCGAGTCATAGGAGCCGCTGGTAATCAGCGATATGCTCGTATTGGTGATGTTATTGTTGCTGTAATCAAAGACGCTGTGCCCCAAATGCCCCTAGAAAGATCCGAAGTAATTCGAGCTGTAATTGTACGTACATGTAAAGAATTCAAATGCGAAGATGGTATAATAATACGCTATGATGACAATGCAGCAGTTATCATTGATCAAAAAGGAAATCCAAAAGGAACTCGAGTTTTTGGCGCGATTGCCGAAGAATTGAGAGAATTGAATTTTACTAAAATAGTTTCATTAGCTCCTGAAGTATTATAAACACTAGTAAACGAGATATAGATAAAAAAAAATTAGTAGATTGTGTCTTACGTATATGCTTTAAAATCTAAAATGAAAAGAAAAGGGAAAACATGCTGATTATAGAAAAATTAGGAGGAACCTAGAATTAGAGTCTTATGGGCAAGGACACTATTGCTGATTTACTAACCTCTATAAGAAACGCAGACATGAATAAAAAAGGAACTGTTCGAGTAGTATCCACAAATATTACCGAAAACATTGTTAAAATACTTCTACGAGAGGGTTTTATTGAAAGTGTTCGGAAACATCAGGAAAGTAACAGATATTTCTTGGTTTCAACTTTGCGACATCAAAAGAGAAAGACTAGAAAGGGAATATATAGAACTAGAACCTTTTTAAAGCGTATCAGCCGACCTGGTTTACGAATTTATGTCAACTATCAAGGAATTCCTAAGGTTTTGGGCGGAATGGGAATTGCTATTCTTTCTACCTCTCGAGGTATAATGACAGATCGAGAAGCTCGACTAAACAGAATTGGGGGAGAAGTCTTATGTTATATATGGTAATGGCCCCACCTATAGTACCCGAATTCTATCTCGAACTTCCTATTTTGAAAATAAAAATTGAAAAATAGGAGAAAAAAAAATATGACAGAAAAAAAAAAACAGGAGAGAAAAAAAAACCCGAGAGAAGCAAAAGTAACTTTCGAAGGTTTAGTTACGGAAGCCCTACCCAACGGAATGTTCCGCGTTCGCCTAGAGAATGACACCACCATCCTGGGCTATATTTCAGGAAAGATCCGGTCTAGCTCTATACGAATACTGATGGGGGATAGGGTCAAAATTGAAGTAAGTCGTTATGATTCCAGCAAGGGGCGTATAATTTATAGACTTCCCCATAAGGATTCGAAGCGTACCGAAGACTCGAAGGATACTGAAGATTTGAAGGATCCCAAAGATTCAAAGGATTAGGTTTTTCTAGGGGAATAACTTCCAAGTTTCAAAATTTAAGTGAAGAGATTTATTTTTCCAAAAGAATAGATTCATAGTTTAAGAAAGGAATACCCATATATGAAAATAAGAGCTTCCGTTCGTAAAATTTGTACAAAATGTCGACTGATTCGCAGGCGTGGACGAATTAGAGTCATTTGTTCCAATCCGAAACATAAACAAAGACAGGGGTAATCTTTCAAAAAAGGAGCTTTTCTTTCTAAAAAGTAAAAAAAGTCCCTACGGAAATGTCCAAATTCCAAATAAAAAAATGAAAGTATAGGATATATTTTACCCTGAAACGGATATCTTTGTATTTTTTTTTCTTTTTGTTATTTCTAACTCATATTTATGAGATAATAAAATATGACAAAAGCTATACCAAAAATAGGTTCACGTAAGAAAGTGCGTATTGGTTTGCGTAGGAATGCCCGTTTTAGTTTACGGAAGAGTGCACGTAGAATAACAAAAGGGGTTATTCATGTTCAAGCCAGTTTCAACAATACCATTATAACCGTTACAGACCCACAAGGTCGGGTGGTTTTTTGGTCCTCCGCGGGTACTTGTGGATTCAAAAGCTCAAGAAAAGCATCACCCTATGCTGGTCAAAGAACAGCAGTAGATGCTATTCGTACAGTGGGTTTGCAACGAGCAGAAGTTATGGTAAAAGGTGCTGGTAGCGGAAGAGATGCCGCATTACGAGCCATTGCTAAAAGTGGTGTACGATTAAGTTGTATACGCGATGTAACACCTATGCCGCATAATGGATGTCGACCTCCTAAAAAAAGACGTCTGTAAAAAAAGGAAACTGCTTTCAAGAGAAATAAACGATTCAATGATCAAATAATAATACTAGTCCGTTATGGTTCGAGAGGAGGTAACAGGATCCACCCAAACACTAGAGTGGAAGTGTGTTGAATCAAGAGTAGATAGTAAGCGTCTTTATTATGGTCGTTTCATTCTGTCCCCGCTTAGAAAGGGTCAAGCAGATACTGTCGGTATTGCCTTGCGAAGAGCTTTACTTGGAGAAATAGAAGGAACATGTATCACACGCGCAAAATTTGGGAACGTGCCACACGAATATTCTACAATAGTGGGTATTGAAGAATCCATACAAGAAATTTTACTAAATTTGAAAGAAATTGTATTGAGAAGTAATCTCTATGGAGTTAGAGACGCATCAATTTGCGTCAAAGGTCCTAGATACATAACCGCTCAAGATATAATCTTACCGCCTTCCGTAGAAATCGTTGATACGACACAACCTATAGTTAACTTGAGAGAGCCCATTGATTTCTATATTGAGTTACAGATCAAGAGAGATCGCGGATATCATACGGAACTCAGAAAGAACTCTCAAGATGGAAGTTATTCTATAGATGCTGTATCCATGCCTGTTCGAAATGTGAATTATAGCATTTTTTCTTGTGGGAATGGAAATGAAAAACACGAGATACTTTTTCTCGAAATATGGACGAATGGAAGTTTAACTCCTAAAGAAGCGCTTTATGAAGCTTCTCGTAATTTGATTGATTTATTTCTTCCTTTTCTACACGCAGAGGAAGAAGGCGCTAGCTTTGAAGAAAATAAAAACAGATTTACTCCACCTCTTTTAACCTTTCAAAAAAGATTCACTAATCTAAAGAAAAACAAAAAAGAAATTCCATTGAATTGTATTTTTATTGATCAATTAGAATTGCCTTCTAGAACGTATAATTGTCTCAAAAGGGCCAATATACATACACTATTGGACCTTTTGAGTAAGACTGAAGAAGATCTTATGCGAATTGACAGTTTTCGTATGGAGGAGGGAAAACTTATATGGGACACTCTAGAGAAGCATCTCCCAATTGATTTACCTAACAACAAGTTCTCGCTTTAAATCCATTGCAATTTTTTCCTCTTTTTTTTTTTTATTAGAAATAAGAAGAAAAAAAAAGAAATTTTGCATCTTTGACACAATCTATATTTTCGCGAAATGGATCATAATAAAATAGATTTTAGGTATCTAGGGAAGATTCACTTGGAAGTAACTATTTCCTAGATACCCATGCAGGGGGCTTCGCGGTTGAATGAATCAACTCGAAAAATCCCTAAAAAAGACCTAAAGTTAAGGATTTATCAATGGGTAATGTTGCTCCAATACCTAACCAAAGAGCTACTGCAGTACCGATTAAAAAAACGGTCGTAGCTACTGGGCGACGAAATGGATTTTGGAATTTATTGACATTCTCTAGAAAGGGTACTGTCAATAAGCCCGTTGGCACAGAAACCATTAAGAGAACGCCCAATAACTTATTGGGCACTGTACGGAGTATTTGAAATACGGGAAAGAAGTACCACTCGGGTAATATTTCCAGAGGAGTTGCAAACGGATCTGCCGGTTCACCAATCATTGACGGCTCGAGAACCGCTAAACCTACATTACACGCAATAGTACCTAGAATTACTACTGGAAAAATGTATAAAAGATCGTTGGGCCACGCGGGTTCCCCGTAATAATTATGTCCCATTCCTTTAGCTAATTTGGCTCTTAATACAGGATCATTTAAGTCTGGTTTCTTTGTTATTGGGATAGGTGAATTCTTTAGGATCCATCCTCCAAAGGAACCGGACATGAGAATTTTTCATCATCCGGCTCGAGCAAGAATGAAAGAAATAAGACCGTGGAGATTCTACAATAGAATAGGGTATATAATGACTCAATGACTTAAGGCAAGAAAAATTATCTTTTCCGAAGTTGTGCCTATAACTACTCATTGAAAAGAATCCTATTCTTATGCGTAAATGCTCAATATCCAAGTGGGCTTACAAATTTGATCATGATCAATTGCTTTGTGGATTGTCTCTTGATTAGTTGGTGTTTATCCCCTCAATATAGCAAGTTTCTTACATCCAAACAAAGTATTTACTTGTTACTAATAAAAAATCAAAAAGTTTAGCCTATGTTCTTCCTTAGATCCCTTCTTTTACTCCGATAGTATTGCGGATCGAAATCGATGCAAAGAAAATGAATGCATTTCCATACCATAATAAAAAGTGAGTGTAATAAATATAGAATTGGATCATATCACATGACTTATTCCATTTATACTCTATGGGATCTTACGGAGCCTGCTCATGGATGACATGGTTGGGGTATGATCATAGAAAATATTCTCCTCGAGTGAACCAGCCTATCCTTCCTAGATAGGGGACTTACGTGTTGATTGGATGCGGAGACACCTTTGGTCGTGAATTCTAATGTGGCAGATCCAATTCTCTATCTGCATGGCCAAATTAATAATTCAAGTCACACACTCCCATAATCCGCCTTATTTTCTTTCATAAAATTAACTTCAACTATAACTATTTGTATCAAAATACTTCGAAGTTGAAGAGAAGTATCCAAATGACATGTCTTATTGTAAAATAAGACATGTTTGTAGCAATGAAATACCACAACCTACCCTATATGATATATGAGAATTAGAATTCTCTATGATATATTTTTCCTATAAAGGACCTGAAATACCTTGCTTACGTATCATTGGAAAGTGCATTAACATAAATACGGCAGTAAGCAGAGGCAGTACAAAGGTATGTAAACTATAAAAACGAGTCAAAGTGGATTGGCCCACACTAGCACTTCCACGTAATAATTCTACTAAAGGGGATCCTATTACCGGAATCGCTTCAGGTACACCTGTCACGATTTTGACTGCCCAATAACCAATTTGATCCCAAGGCAAAGAATAACCAGTTACACCAAATGATGCAGTCAATACAGCCAAAACCACACCTGTGACCCAAGTTAATTCACGGGGTTTTTTAAATCCACCTGTGAGATACACACGAAATACGTGCAGAATCATCATTAGAACCATCATACTTGCTGACCATCGATGAACTGATCGGATTAACCAACCAAAGTTGGCCTCCGTCATTATATATTGAACGGAGGAAAAAGCCTCTGTAACGGTTGGTCGGTAGTAAAAAGTCATAGCAAAACCCGTAGCGACTTGTACTAGAAAACAAGTAAGTGTAATTCCCCCTAAACAATAAAATATGTTTACATGAGGAGGAACATATTTACTAGTTATATCATCTGCAATTGCCTGAATCTCAAGACGTTCCTCAAACCAATCATATACTTTATTGAGATAGGTAATTAGCTCGACTCCCCCTCCGAGAACCGTATATGAAAATTTCATCTCGTACGGCTCAAGCAGAAACACACAAATTTTCAACGGATATTAGAAAAAAAGTTCAAAACTTCACCAGCCACGGTATTCGATCGATTTGCTTTGAAGATATGAAATAAGAAAAATCCAGAATTTCTTCTTTGTGATGATAATGCCAAAAAATCTCAAGTTAGCTCATCCGGATTCCCGTATGTTGATCATTAGAGGCCTCTTGACTTTTCTCTTCCCTATTTTTAATTTATTTGATTTTTTTACAAGTAAAAAAATCAAATAAAAATTTATAGTGGTTTTCTGATAGAAATTATCTTGTTGCGATCCTATGAATCAGTTCAATTAAAACCTTAGATTCATACTAGAGCCACGATGATTGAGTCTCAAGCTAAACAAAAGGCAAGGGTTCTTCGAATAAGAACCGCTTGATGATCATTTATTGAAAGAGAAAAAAGTTGTCTTTTGGGCAAACAAAATTGGAAGGGAGAAAATTTCTTTTTTTATTAAGAACTACTTGATTTTTTTTCAGTCTGGTTGCGAGGTCTAAATAGTGAGTATGAATCATAGTTCCATTTTTTTTTCTTGATCCACTCTATGTATTTCGTGTTCCAGATACTAGAATAAATAATATCCGACGAATTAGAATCATCTTGATAGAGATAACAGGCCCTTTCTATGTATTATCAATAGGATCAATTCTAACAAGTCACACACTCATATTCCAGAGATCCCGAAACAAAAAAATCCACGGTCGAACTACCAGAATGTCTAGAAATGTGAAGCTTAAAGTAGAAAGGCTTTTTTTGGATGGAAAAACTATGACTTCATAGTTTTTGTTAGTAGAAACCTAATTCGTTAAAATTCCGTCCAGTAAAACAGAAGAATTATAAATTTCTAAAATGATAGATAGGAATATCGCGAATAAAGCCATTGCGACCCCCATAAAAGGAGTAGTCCCCCAACCCGGAGCGACTTTCCCATATTCCGAATTCAAGGGTTTCAATAAACTACCTGCACCAGTCCGTTTTGGCTTAGGTCTAGAACTATCTTCAACGGTTTGTGTAGCCATAAATTCTATTTAATCATTGGTGTTGACTTTGTATACTATTCCGTTGTAGTTGTAAATACACGATCTTTTCATAGATCCATTGTAATCTTGAAATTCTATAAAAATGGAAACAGCAACTTTAGTCGCCATCTTCATATCTGGTTTACTTGTAAGCTTTACTGGGTATGCCTTATATACCGCGTTTGGGCAACCCTCTCAACAATTAAGAGATCCATTCGAAGAACATGGGGACTAATTGAAGTAAGAAGTCTCCCCTCTGGGGGACTTCTTAACTTCAATTAAATTTTTTATTTCCTTCAATTAAATTATTTCATTTTTTAGTCGGAACCTTAGGTGGTTCTCGGAAAAAGATAGCGAAAAAAATTATCCCTAAAGTCGAAACTAAAAGGAACGTATAAACCAATGCTTCCATAGATTCGATCCTGGTTTATTTACAATTATAACTTCCACACCTATTCACTTATCATTTGGGATCATTTCCCATATAAAAAAAGAAAAAGAGTCAAAGAAAGGACAGGAGATGTTTTTCATGTCAAATCAAAAAAGAGAGGTGAAAGATACCATAGCAATGTGGTATCAGGGTGGTATCAGGCTGCCTGTCTCCTTGTAGTTGGATCTCCAACTTTTTGGAATGTTCCAAATTCCACTTGAGCATCCAAGTCTGGATCAATACCAGCAAAAACATCTCTGAACAAGGTTCGAGCGCCATGCCAAATGTGTCCGAAAAAGAAGAGCAAAGCAAAGGTAGCATGACCAAAAGTGAACCAACCCCTTGGACTGCTGCGAAAAACACCATCTGATTTCAAAGTAGCTCGATCTAATTCAAAAATTTCCCCTAATTGAGCACGCCGCGCATATTTTTTTACAGTAGCAGGATCAGAATAACTTACTCCATTAAGTTCGCCACCATAGAACTCCACCGTTACGCCTACTTGTTCAACACTATATTTGGATTCTGCTCTTCTAAAAGGAACGTCCGCTCTCACAATCCCCTCTTCATCTACCAAAACTACCGGAAATGTTTCAAAAAAAGTAGGCATACGACGTACAAAAAGTTCGCGTCCTTCTTTATCTCTAAAGACGGGATGTCCTAACCATCCAACAGCTATTCCATCCCCATTGTCCATTGAGCCTGCTCTGAATAATCCTCCCTTTGCCGGATTATTACCAATATAATCATAAAAGGCTAATTTTTCGGGAATTTTAGACCAAGCTTCTGACAAACTAAGATTTTCGGCTAACCCATCGCTAACTCTTCGATATATTTCTTGCTGAAAGTATCCCTGATCCCACTGATAACGAGTAGGCCCAAATAATTCGATTGGGGTGGTTGCCGATCCATACCACATAGTTCCGGCAACTACGAAAGCAGCAAAAAAAACAGCAGCGATACTACTGGAAAGTACAGTTTCGATATTGCCCATACGCAATCCTTTGTATAGACGTTGTGGCGGACGGACACTAAGATGGAATAGGCCCGCTAATATGCCCAATGTACCTGCAGCAATATGATGCGAAGCTATTCCTCCCGGAACGAAAGGATCAAAACCTTCCGCACCCCACGCAGGATTTACAGCTTGTACTTTTCCAGTTAGTCCGTAAGGATCGGACACCCATATCCCAGGGCCATATAAACCCGTTACATGAAATGCACCAAAGCCAAAACAAGCCACCCCTGCAAGAAATAAATGAATTCCAAAGATCTTGGGCAAATCCAAAGAAGGTTTTCCCGTCCGCTCATCACAGAATATTTCTAGGTCCCAATATACCCAATGCCAGATAGCTGCTAAGAAACACAAACCAGAAAACACAATATGCGCACCTGCCACACCTTCATAACTCCAAATACCCGGATTCGTTACAGTTCCTCCTGAAATACTCCAACCACCCCACGAATTGGTTATTCCTAAACGAGTCATGAAGGGGATGACGAACATACCTTGTCTCCACATTGGATCCAGAACAGGATCAGAGGGATCAAAAACCGCTAATTCGTATAAAGCCATCGAGCCGGCCCAACCAGAAACTAGAGCTGTGTGCATTATATGCACCGAAAGCAATCGACCCGGATCATTCAATACGACAGTATGAACACGATACCAAGGCAAACCCATGGAAATACCCCTTTAGCAAAGAAAAATAGACACGATGTCGCTTTATTTTATCGCATTGGAAAAAACTATCCATACATATCCTATGTACCTAACCCTTCCAGGGGATTCTATGTCAGAAAGCGTGAATATTTATTTCATTCCATTAAAAATAACAAGCCAATTCTGTTTGTAAGAAGAAAGAGAAGCAGATCTATTCTATACTCGATAAGTGCCAATATGCAATGGGTAGCTTGGGCTATTTTGGAAAAGGAAGAATAGATCCTTAATCCCTCTTTGTTTATCATTCGAATCACGGATTCCTTTTTCTTTATTCAATCTGTCTTACCTTCCTTATATGTATAATCTTTCAATCTATGTATTAATAGAATCTATAGTATTCTTATAGAATAAGAAAAAAATGAAGATAATAAACTGTGGATTCTTTCTTTCTCTTCCATTCTTACGTTTCCATATTAAAGTGTAGTTTTCTTACTTAAATTTAATAATATTAATCTAATATGCCCATTGGTGTTCCAAAAGTACCTTACCGGATTCCCGGAGATGAAGAAGCGACTTGGGTTGACTTATACAATGTTATGTATCGAGAAAGGACACTTTTTTTAGGTCAAGAGATTCGTTGCGAGATCACGAATCATATTACGGGTCTGATGGTATATCTCAGTATAGAAGATGGAATTAGCGATATTTTTTTGTTTATAAACTCCCCTGGCGGGTGGCTAATCTCAGGAATGGCGATTTTTGATACGATGCAAACGGTGACACCTGATATATATACAATATGCCTCGGAATAGCCGCGTCCATGGCTTCCTTCATTCTGCTTGGAGGAGAACCCACCAAGCGTATAGCATTCCCTCACGCTAGGATTATGCTTCACCAACCTGCTAGTGCTTATTATCGGGCAAGGACACCAGAATTTTTACTAGAAGTGGAAGAGTTACACAAAGTTCGCGAAATGATCACAAGGGTTTATGCACTAAGAACAGGCAAACCTTTTTGGGTTGTATCCGAAGACATGGAAAGGGATGTTTTTATGTCAGCAGACGAAGCCAAAGCTTATGGACTTGTCGATATTGTAGGGGATGAAATGATTGACGAGCACTACGATACTGATCCAGTGTGGTTTCCAGAAATGTTTAAGGATTGGTAGTGGCTGGATTTCTTGTAAATTTATTTCAAACCTACCTAAATTCAGGTTTTATGCTATTTTATAGAAAATAGAAATACTTCATGATGATGAATCATCAGGTTAAGATCGATCTAAACCAATCCATTTTTTCTATATACATACGACATGCCAACGGTTAAACAACTTATTAGAAATGCAAGACAGCCAATACGAAATGCTAGAAAATCGGCCGCGCTTAAGGGATGTCCTCAGCGTCGAGGAACATGTGCTAGGGTGTATGTGCGACTCGTTCAGATCATGAGTTCAAACAAATAAGAAAATTTTTGAAGTATCCATGATCCGTATCAATGAAAATGAATAGGATAGAGCTTCTCTATCCTAGATTTCTATGGTATATGGAATTTATGGTTTCCTTTGGTGCAAATCCAATCATCTAGATTGGAATTAGAAGAAGCAATTCCTCCATTGGTAGCAAATGGTTATCCATTAAGCGGAGGAAATAGTAATAAAAAGAAAAAGGTTTCTACTCTTTTATCTTAAAAAAAGGGACTATCTTTATCTTAAAAGAACGGACTAAAGGGCCAGCTACTTAGCCAACTTTCATAATTAAATACCGTCACTGTATGAATAACTCTTATTGTGAAAAGAGCTATTTACTCTATAATGGATAGGTAGAGCCAAAGAATGTGAATTATACAAGTTCACAATACCTTTTGATGAAATGAAAGAAAGGGCTCCGGTGTATAGAGAGGGCCTCGCCGTTTAAAAGGGAATCATAGAAACGATGGAACCCACTGTTTTTTTAATATCGTTCGAATTTTTTTATTTCTATGCGAAATAAGTGAAAAGAATAGAATAAAAAATCGTGGTTAGGAAGGTTATAGTAGCAAAAGCCATTGGAATTAATATTTTATATATCGGAATAATTCGTTTTATTATTAATAGGAAAAAAGAGGGTTAAAAGAAGAGAAATCATTAGTTATTCATTAAGGTTAATTTGATTCAATGACCAGAGTTCCGCGAGGATATATAGCTCGGAGACGACGAACAAAAATGCGTTCATTTGCCTCAAACTTTAGAGGGGCTCATTTAAGACTTAATCGAATGATTACTCAACAAGTAAGAAGAGCTTTTGTTTCTTCTCATCGAGATAGAGGCAGGCAAAAGAGGGATTTTCGTCGTTTGTGGATCACTCGTATAAATGCAGCAACACGGGTATATAACGTATTCGATAGTTATAGTAAATTAATACACAATCTGTACAAGAAGGAATTGATTCTTAATCGTAAAATGCTTGCACAAGTAGCTGTATTAAATCCAAATAATCTTTACACGATTTCCAATAAAATAAAGACCATCAATTAAAGGGATAAAAAAGTAATACACAGGAATTCTGAAAAAAGAATTCCCGGAGAGGGAACTCCGGGAAGATACAATAAATTAAGATTAAGTGGTAGGAATCAACGAGCATGTTGCAATAAATAAAAAAACTATTTCTTTTTTCCCATTTTTCTTTCTTATAACAAACACAAGAATCAAAACTGGATTACTTTCTTTATATATGAGTCTGACCCTTTCGAATAAAACATCAACAATCGGAACTTAAGTTTCGATTGTTGTTTCTTAAATTCTGGTTGGAGTTTCTTAAGTTTCGATTGGAATTGAACTTTTGTGTTAATTGAGGAATATGTCTATTTTTTCTGTGTCTAGGACCAGTAATTATTGAAATTGACTGGGCTTGAAATTGCTTCTCATTCTCATAGTTACGAAATGGTAAGAAAGATAAAATACGAGCCTGTTTTATAGCAAGAGTAATTAATCGTTGTTGTTTCAAGGTTAATCTATTTATTCGTCTGGATAATATTTTTCCTTGTTCGCTAATAAATCGATTAATTAAACTCATGTTTCTATAATCAATTCGATCCCCCGGGCCTATTCGAGAACGCCTGCGAAAAGGTTGTTTGGATTTACGAAAAGGTTGTTTGAATTTACGAAAAGTTTGCTTTGATTTATTAAAAGGTTGTTTGGATTTACGAAGGGGTTGCTTAAATTTATGAAAAGGTTGTTTAGATATATACATGATTTATTCCTTATTTTAAAATTTGAAAAAAAAAAAAATAAAAAAAAAATGGATTTCTTTATTTTATTAATTTTGGATCCAGAAGAAGTAGTCTTTCTTTGGTCCATATATTATTTGATTCATATACTATATATAAAAATATAATATAAACCCTCTATAGATATGAAATAATATATACCTAAAATCAGATGAGTTGATTTGTATTTTGTATTCTATCTACGTTCTATATATTTAATAAGAAGTTCTTACTCTTTCTGTTCTTTGGAAAAATTGAACACACGATGCTCCTATTTCTTTATTTCATTATGAGTCGTATGTTTGCGACAATAACGACAAAATTTTCTTAATTCTAATTGTCCGGGTGTATTGTGGCGATTCTTTTGAGTACTATATCTCGAAATCCCCGTCGATTCCTTATTGGTACCCTTTCGAACACAATTAATACATTCCAAAATAACTCGGATTCTAACATCTTTGCCCTTGGCCATGAACCTCCTTTCCTTTTTGGATCAACTTAACTTAATTCTTATACCTATTCTTTTATTCTTCTATTTTGGATCCAAAGAAGAATAATAAAATCCATAGAAGTTCCTAACTAAAAATGCGATTTCTAAAGATTTTGTTGTAATTCTTCGAATTCTCTAACGAATCCAATAGAATCAAAAATTTAAGAAATTCGTAAATTTAAGTAATAAAAAATAGAGAAATAATTAAAGAATACAATCCTTATCCATCTTTTCTTTCTTTTTGCTTCATATACTAAAAAAGAATTCAAAAAGGAAAAATTTTTGTCATGTCAATGAAGAATTCTATCTATCGCATAGGAATAACTAGAATGAAAAAAAAGGGAATGACAAAGCATCTGGGAATAAACGATTGATTTCTATCAATAAACCTGCTAAAGCCCCAAACCATAGAGTACTTAGCACGGGTGCTACAGAGAGATATGTTTTTATATCCCGCATTGAAAATCCTCCTTCCGTATTGGAATACATATATGATCAGATACTCTTGTCCAAGATCCTTTGTATTTCTTTTGTTTAGGCGAAATTCCTAACAAAAAAAAAATCAATATTCTATATATATAGAATCAATCATAATAAACGATATTTTCCTATCCCTAAAAAAGATGACCTCTTCTTCCTATACATTACTAAGGAATAGGAATCCTTTTTTCTAGGTAAAATTAAACTGGATTTTAGTGTATACCCTTCTTTGATTATATGAGACCAAAAACAAGAAATGACAAGAAAGTTCTATATAGATAGAGAAATAGAAGAAAATTATGATGTGGAAAACAAGAAAGGAATTATGTACAATCCCCTTGTAGAACAATTTTTAAAAGGGATGTAGCGCAGCTTGGTAGCGCGTTTGTTTTGGGTACAAAATGTCACAGGTTCAAATCCTGTCATCCCTACCTATTAATTCTCTCTTCTTTATGGGCAGTAGTGGGGAGATCGATTAAAGTGGGTATAACTTGAATTTGTGGATACTATACGGACGTGAGACACGTTAGGAGTAGAAAAGGATTTTCTTTTTTTTTGTTTTGAAAGCGCTCTTAGTTCAGTTTGGTAGAACGCGGGTCTCCAAAACCCGATGTCGTAGGTTCAAATCCTACAGAGCGTGATTCCATATATCTTATGTCAAAACAGAGTAAAATAATTTAAAAAAACAAAGTAGAATTGCAACTCCAATTTGACCTCCTCTCTTTTCTGGTCTGGAGGAGGTCGAGCAAAAAAGAAATATTACTCAATCAAAGATCCAATTGATCCCCACGCCTGTATTGCAAATACGCAGTCACGAATAATCCCGCTAAAGTAATAGGAATTAAGCCTAAGACGATTCCAAATAGAAAAACTTCAATCATTTCGATTTGTTCGAGGGGATAAAAAAAAAGAGGTACGATCTATCTCTAAATAATAGTCTAAATTATCCACGAATCTCAATGACCAAGAAAAGAATTGGTAATTAGTGTGGAAAAGAGTCTATAATACCAAGAATCCAAAAGAAAGATTCCTCTTTTCTGACTTATTCATTCAATTCATTTCAAATAAGACGTATCTTGTTCAAGCCAATAAATAGAGCTGGGGTTATAGTTAAAGCAGCCAGTAGAAAACCGAAATAACTAGTTATAGTAAGCATGAAGAGGTTAAATTCCATTTATTTTTTTACTACACTACATATGTTGGTAAAGCACTTACCTAAGTTATGGAAAATTCATAATTCATCGGTTATTTTAGATAATACTAAAAAAAAAAGATAGAGTGAGATACAAAAGTGTAAAAGAAAATCGATTCATCAGACGGGACATGAGTCCCTAATGCCGAATAAATAGATTTGTTGTGGAATTTGTCAGTTAAGTAAAGTAATAATATTAAGAACTAGATCATCTAACCCCATTGAAAAATGAAATTGGATTTTCGGGGGAATTTTTATTTGGAATAAAAGATTAAAAAAGAATTGAATTTGAAAAAGTTCTTTCTATTTCGGATTATTTCTTTTTCAATAGGATGGATTTTATCCTTTTTTTGGAACAAATGGTCAAATATTCCCCTATTCCTTCTTATTTTAACTCATTGTATTCCATATAGAATAAGAGGAGAAAAAAAGCATTCCACGACCCCCGAGGGGCCCCCTGAAAAAGGGAACTCTTCCTTGAATTTACTTCTTTTTATTTATTTTTATTCGTTTTTTGAACCCCAACCAAAATAGATTCGAAGTTACTTCAATTATCCTTTTCTTTTAAGTTCTTTTCGTAAAGTTCCATGTTTATGGTTTGGTCAAGAAAGTTAGACCTAATCCAACAAACAAAACAAGGATTGATTACGAATCTTTATTCTTCAAAGAATGTATTCTGTTTCTTTCATAACGGATTATCTACTAGTCGATTTTCTATTTATTAGATATTATTTTATGCTAAGCAATTTAATTCCTTAAAGGGATTGGATTCGAATAAAACTTTTAACTAAAAAAAAAAGGGATAGATTTTGCATATACTTATCCTTCTATTGCGTCAATATGAGAATATCCTTTCTAAATTCTTTATCTTATTGATCATTAACTTAGGTTTTCCCAAGATCTTGGCCACTATTCCAAATTAAATTATTCTACTATTCCGAAGACAATGAAAATAAGTAGGACACAAAAAATTGCGGGGTTCTATTGATGCCTTGAATAACATGTAATTTCCTTATAGACAAGGAACAAAGAAGAGAAAAAAGGAATTCTGTTTCGGGACCAAGCAAAACTGGATTGCTGTGCCATAGGAAGGATAGCTATACTAATTCGGTATACTCAAAATACACCTTTGGTACAAAATTGACAATCTCACAAGGATGAAATATCAGTAATTTTCTATTTACTGGTCGATCCCATCTTTTACGGAATCAATTCTTTTTTTGAATGTACAAAAATTTGGGGAGCTCAGCATGTCTGGAAGCACGGGAGAACGTTCTTTTGCTGATATTATTACCAGTATTCGATACTGGGTTATTCATAGCATTACTATACCTTCCCTATTCATTGCGGGTTGGTTATTTGTCAGTACGGGTTTAGCTTATGACGTGTTTGGAAGTCCTCGACCAAACGAGTATTTCACGGAAAGCCGACAAGGAATTCCATTAATAACCGACCGTTTTGATTCTTTAGAACAACTAGATGAATTTAGTAGATCCTTTTAGGAGGCCCCAATGACCATAGATCGAACCTATCCTATTTTTACAGTGCGATGGCTGGCTGTTCACGGATTAGCTGTACCCACGGTTTTTTTCTTGGGATCAATATCAGCAATGCAGTTCATCCAACGATAAACCAAATTCCAACTATATAACTATGACACAATCAAACCCGAATGAACAAAATGTTGAATTGAATCGTACCAGTCTATACTGGGGTTTATTACTCATTTTTGTACTTGCTGTTTTATTTTCCAATTACTTCTTCAATTGAGAGAAAGAAAGAGAGTAGTAAGAATTCTCTTATCCCATTTGGAAGGATACCATCCTTATAACTATCCATGACTGTTTTTGTCTCTAGCATGACCACTTGATAAAATGTGGAGGAAAGTAGGGGAAATGGCCGATACTACTGGAAGAATTCCTCTTTGGCTGATAGGTACTGTAACCGGTATTCTTGTGATTGGTTTAATAGGTGTTTTCTTTTATGGTTCGTATTCTGGATTGGGTTCATCTCTATAGTAATTGGAGGATCGAGATTGTAAACATGAAAAAGTAGGAACTTAGCGGGTCCTTACCCCCCTTTATCTGATTAGAGCGGAAAGGGCCCGCGGGATTCTTATTGTTATAACGCGATTTTATTCCATAATCTCGAAATTGGTTACCCATTTCTATTTGTAAAAATAACAAAGAGAAAACCTTTGCTCTGATGGTTAGAATTCCTCTATTTATTCTTTTGTTTGTTAATGATGTTAGTGAAGCAATCCATCGGTCGATTTTAAGCCCCCGCCTTTCGCCCATAAAATGGATTCTTTCTTATGAAGCAACAAGAAAGAGGGGAGAGGATCCAGTATTTTATTCCATGAAGGGAGTATCCTGTAAATCATCGATTTAGTTTAGAGTAATAAACTAATAAAACCTTAATCAAAACTACTCAACTAGCCGAAAAATAAAAACCACCCCTCAATGAAAGGGTATACATTTTTACAAAATTTATGTAAGTTCGAAGTTGAACTTAATTGAAAAAGTCAAGTAATTCTATTTGTTCCCAAGAAATTTGTCCCCCGCCATACTTTCTTTCCCTCTATTTGTCCACTACCGCGCCCGAACCTAAGCAAAGGAAGTCCAAAAGATAGACCCGAATAAAGAATAAATAGTAATCTTTGACAAAACAAATAAGAAGAAAAATGATTTTTACTTTGATACAAGAAAAGAAGAATCGACACAAGAAAAAGGCAAAAAAGCCTTTTTCTTGTGCCCAATAGAGGATTAAGAAATCCCGCAATTCCTCCTACTCCTAAAAGGACTTGTTCCTTTTATTGTTCTCGCCTCTGCCTTGGATCCTCTTCTTTTGCATGAGATAGAAATAAGGAATTCCAGAAATCTAGGCTTTTTTCTAACTTGATGGTAAGAAATCCCATAATCTAGAAATTCATTTCGTACAATTGAACCTTTTCAAACTGTTTCTTTTTGAGAACCAAAAAAACTTGTGCCAAAATAACAGATGCGAAGAAGAACAAAAGGCCTTGGACGCGCAATGGATCCTGAAGCACTATTTCTGCATCCCCCTGACCAAACCCTCCGACATTAGGATTGCTTGTTAATGGTTGATCAAGCTTGATCGATTCCCCCTCTGAAACTAGAAGTTCTGGCCCGGGAGGTATAATATCAATCACTTGTCGTCCATCCGACGCATCGACTATGGATATTTCATATCCCCCTTTTTCTTTACGTAATATTTTTTTTACTATACCTGTTGACGTGGCATTATAGACCGTATTGTTACTCTTGCTACCATCAGGATAGATCTGTCCCCTTCCTCGGTTTCCCCCTACATATATGGGATATTTTAAGAAATGAACGTCTTTTTTCGTAGTGGGATCGGGGGAAAGAATGGGAAAGACAATTTCACTATATTTCTTACCGGGAATAGGGCCTATCACAAGAATATTTTTTTTATTGGGACGATAACTCTGAAAAGAGAGATTTCCTATCTTTTCTTTCAACTCAGGAGAAATACGGTCGGGCGGCGCTAATTCGAATCCCTCGGGCAAAATAAGAACAGCACCCACATTCAACCCTCCCTTTTTACCATTAGCAAGAACTTGTTTCAGCTGCATATCATAAGGGATTCGAAGAACTGCTTCAAATACAGTATCAGGAAGCACTGCTTGGGGAACCTCAATATCCACCGGCTTATTAGCTAAATGGCAATTGGCACATACAATTCGTCCAGTTGCTTCCCGTGGGTTTTCATAACCCTGCTGCGCAAAAATAGGATATGCATTTGAAATAGATGTGCGAGTTATTACGTATATCATGATCGATACGGAAATCGATCGAATCATCTGTTCCTTTAACCAAGAAAAAGTATTTCTATTTTCCATGTCCAATCGCGGATCCCGGAATTTCTACAATAAATTAGATAGGTAGCTAAGCTAATCTAGTTCCCTATACACGAGTCTGTTGTCATTCTACTGCAACAGTTGTACTGGAATGATGAATACCTTGAGCAGGTAGAAATAGAAAGAATTTTGAAAAGACTTTCTTCCTAAAGGAAGAAATATGCTAATTTGATTAATATTAGGAAAAATATTAGGAAATCAAATGAGTGAGTTTATGCTTCACTAATTGAATGATAAATGACTACAAGTGAAGGAGATAGACGGTTTAAACAAAAAAAGACCCAAAATTTCAAACACGTGTCTAGAATAACAGGAAAACTACAAACAAAAATAGTGAAAATTAGCTCGTTAGGAGCCCATCCAAAATTGTTGTAGACCCAACGAATTAGTAGTTCCCAACCGCGAGTGGAGTGAAATCCAACAAAAAAATCAGTAACTAAAAGAATAAAAAAAGCTTTTATTGAGTCATTTAAGTTATATAAAAATTCCTGAACCCAAGAATTCAAAATGACAAGTTCTTCTTTACCCAGAAAAAAAGAACCACTTAGAATAGCCAAACAGATTATATTTGTTGAGAAATGCAAAATGCTATGGAGATGATCCTCATTATCTATTTTGGCCAATTGTATTATTTCCTTGTGTATTCCTATAGGAGGTTTTTGTACATGTGTCTTCGGTTTCTCTTTTATCATTTCGTCCAATAGAAAAAGTTCTTCTAATTCTATGAATCCTTCTAGAATCCTTTTCTCTTGAATATCAGTTAAGAAAGTTTCGGATTGCCTGGTATTCCACCAATTCTTAATCCAAAGTTCCAGACATTTGTTAAAAGAGAAAGAGATTCCCCAGGGCAAAAGTACGATAAATACAAGATATAGGAAAGAAGGCAATGCTTTCTTTTTTTTCATTTTTGATCTGTAAATTGAGTTGTTAATGAATCCGCTTCATTCGCCGACTCTATTTCATTCGCTGAATATATATGATATTTCTTTTCTTTGAAAGAAAAATTCTATAACAAGGTTTGAGACCTTGTGTTTGTATCTATTTCTCTTTTTGTATACTAGTGGAATTTCATTGTATTGGGTTCTTTCTTAGATCTAAATGGAGTGGAATAGAGAAATAAAAAAAAAGTTTTCATATAAAAAAGGAAGGATATTATACCATATATCTTACTTGGACAAAACAAATTAGAAGCAATTTTCTCTTATCCTCGTTTGTTCCTTCCTTTAGATAAATACTATAAAATCCCCTTACAATTGCAAAAAATTGCAATTGGTACTCAAAATACTTCAATTGGTACGCGCAAGAAATAGGCTAATTCGGCAGCTTTTTGTTCAATTTCTCGTGGAGTAAAAAACTTCTCATCAGTACGAGTCAAGGGAATGACCCCCTGGCCCCGGATTTCCATATAAAGAATACGACGCGGATAAAGACCCTCTTTAACCTGAATTCTAATTGATTGGATATCCCGCACAAGGAATCGAAGGAAGATGCGACGTTTTATTCCAGGGAATCCCCAACGAAAAATGCACACTATTCCCTCTTTTCTATCGAATCGGTCATAACCACTGCCTACATTCCACAAAATAGTGCACCACAAATAGGAGCTAATGAATAGGCCCGCGATTCCGTAGAAAGACATCACGACCCCCTGTGGAAAAAAAAGAATTTGTTGAGATGGAAGTACGGATATCATATTCTTACCAAGATAACTGGAAGCCCCAACCGCTAAGAATCCTAATGAACCTAGAAAAAGAATACAGGCCCAGAAAAAATTACCTCTTTTTCGAGAACCTTTTAGAAGTTCTATCCATATGTGTTCTGATCGCCAATTCATATTAGATATACTAAATCCAGTAGCGGTCAATTGAAATTGAGAGAATAAGCTAAATAGTTTTGACTTTACTTTTTTTGATTCTGAAATAGCCTTCAGTAGCTAGTACCCCTGTGAAATAATTGGTTAGATACATTGACTTTCTATTCAAAAAGAATTCGTAGATCCACTTAAAAAAAACTCGCTATACTCGGCTACGCATATGCATGTATTTATGCTCGTAGCCTATATCTGCACCATAGACGTTTTTCATTTGTGTGTAGAAAGAGCTACATACCCTATCATATTATATTACTTACACAAAAAATATCTCTATTATGATCCTGGAAATACATTAAGAAAATTTGGCCCCGTCGTTTCTAGACAATCTTATTTTTCTGCACATAAAGAAATAAGGAAGCCATTGCAATTGCCGGAAATACTAAGCCTACTAAAGGCACGAAAATGGAGGGTAAGTTCAAATCTGTCATAGAATATGTGTCTCAATTCAAATTTACTATTTCTATCTATTCGAAATATATCTTAAGATTCTTATGATATAATTAAGTATATCTATTATAAGGAATATTGACTATTGTATTTTTTAGTTTACAAAATAAAGATTTTGTATAGAATACTATTTTTGTTATAGATATAGAATACTTTTAGAATACTAAAGTATTCTATATCTATAACAAAAATGAATGGAATAGATAATAAGAAAATTGCAAAAAAGGGAACTAATTTAAAATATTTGATTTTTCTTTTCCCATTCTCATCGCCTTTCTATCCTTCTAATCGAACTTCAAATTGGATTCAAAAGAAAACTCTTGTAAAAATAAAAGAAATACCTCTTTCAGAGTATCCTTTAATTTTTTAAAAGTAGAAGTGGAATAGAATAACCCTGTTGAAGGGTAATGATCATACGTCTGTAATGCATTGTATGTCCCAGAATAGGTCCCATTCTTCTACCCTTTCCGGGTAGTCGATGGCTATTCACAGCTAC
>Ga0153964_1000016_pt1 | contig 23870 bp, 33 predicted proteins | sample TSFL048MetaG_FD_104726 | JGI IMG/M metagenome (GOLD analysis project Ga0153964, IMG submission 104726) | Attine ant fungus gardens microbial communities from Florida, USA - TSFL048 MetaG | ecosystem: Host-associated > Fungi > Mycelium > Unclassified | place: USA: Florida, Withalacochee... | reverse complement strand
GTATGGAATATATTACAACTCACCTCCAGGAGATTCCTCAGAGAATTAGATGAGGCTCCTGGAGGAAATAATCTACAATATATACTAAAATGCCCTTGCATTCCATTCTTTGGTAACCAGGGGCTACACAATGAAATTATGTTGGGAGGCAACAGAGGGCGCTCCAGGGTCATGTGTGAGGGGTCCTCTTACACCATCTCATTTTCTTCATTCCATTCCTCTATTTTTTCTTCTTCAATTTCTTCTTCTTTCTCTTCATCAATCTTTTCTAGTCTTTTCTTTCCTTTTCTCTTCTATTTTTTCCTAATATTCTTCATCAAATCTCTTGTCATTCCATCTGTATAGCATTTTTACTGTATACCTACCTGGCAATTTCCCTTTCCTATCTTCTTTATTGTTCTTTCTTTTCCTTACCCTTTCAATTTCATCATACTCTTCCTTGAATTCTTTGACTAAATCCTCTGCATTTCCTAGGTTCTTTCTTGGTTCCTAGGTGTCTTCTTCCATCATATATTCTTTCCATTGTACCAAATATTGATCCTTTCCTCTGAACTTTTTCTTGTTTAGTATTTTCTCCACTTTGTATTCTTCTTCTTCTTTGATTATAACTGGTGCTGGTTGTTCCTTTTTCTGGCCTTCAACTTAATCTTTATATCTACATACTCTGCTGATATTTACTACTAGATATATTTTAACTGTGCTTGGCAAATCTAACTCTATGGCATTTGTTGAGATGATTCCTTTTACTTGGTAAAGTCCTACAAATTGTTCTGTCAGTTTTTTTGATTATCTTTTCTTCATCTGATATTTGAGATTTTTTGTGCTCAAAAGCACCCAGTTTCCTACTCTATATTCTTCTACCTTGCTTTTTTCCCTATCAGTATATTTCCTCATCTCCTCTTGGCTTTTCTTTAGTGTTGCTTTTGCTTTCTCATATACTTTCTTTATCCTTATTGTGAACTCTTCCGCCTTCTCAAATTTTTCCTTCTTCCTCATTTCAAATCCTATGCATAGATCTTGTCCATTATTTGTTCTGAATGGCAATACTTTTGTACTAGTCTGCACCTTATTATTATATGCAAACTCTGCTGTTGCTAACCAATTTGGCCACTGTTCTTGTCAATGATCAATAAACATCCTCAGGTACTGTTCTAGGTTCTGATTCATTTTTTCTATTTGACTATCTATTTGTGGATGGTGTGCCGTCAACAATTTTGTATCTATTCCCAACATTCAATTCAATTCTTTTATCATCTCTGCTGCAAATTATGCCCCCCTATCTGTTATAATACTTTCTGGTAATCTATGTAATTTCCAGATGTTATCCCAGAATAATCTTGTTACTCCTTCTACCAAAGTCTTTTCCATAATAGGCATGAAGTATGCTATCTTTGTTATTCTATCGCATACTACTAATATACTATCATATTCCTATGCTAGCAGTAGCTTTGTAATAAAGTCTGCTGATATGTATGTCCAGGGTTTCTTTAGTACTGCATTTGGCATTAATTTCCCTATAGGTGCCTCTGTTTGATTCTTATTTCTCTGGCATATATCGCATCCTTCTACATACTTTTTGACTTCCTTTGTTACTTCTGGCTACCAGAAATTTCTAGTGACCAACTCTGTCATCTTCCACTGTCCTCCATGCCCTCCTACCAGTATATCATGATGTAGCTAGATAACTTCTGCCCTCAATTTCTCATCTTTAGAAATATATACTTTTCTATCCCTTAGCATAAGTCTGTTTTCCTTTCTCTATTCTTTATCCCTCAGCATTTTAACTCCTGCTCATTTCATTTCCTTCACTGCCTTTACTACCTCATTGTCTTTTGTCTTTGATTCTCTCATCTTTTCTAATAGATCTATTTCATCTATCATTACTTTCGCTACTTGTATCACTTTAGCTTCTAACCACTCTTTCTTTAACAATGCTCTGTTCTCGTTGTCTTTCTCCACCTCTTTCTGCCAGTCTGGTTGTCTGCTTAAGCTGTCAGCTTTTCCCATACTAGATCCTGGCACATGTTTAAGTGTGAAGTTGAATCTGAACAGGTACAATGCCCATCTCACTTGTCTATAGTTCAACTTTTGGCTACTCATGAAGTACTCTAGATTTTTGTGATCACTCCAAATCTTGAATTTACTTTGTGCTCCTTTTAGCAGATGTCTTCACTCATCTAAGCATCTGATTATTGCTAACATCTCTCTATTGTGAATTTCATAATTTCTTTCTGTCTTATTCAATGATTTTGAGATAAAAGCCACTGGCCTCCACTTCTCGTCCTCACACTTCATTAATAACACTCCTCCCATTGCGTATTATGACGTGTCTGTCTTCACCCTCATTTCCTTATCTAAATCTGGTACTACTAACACTGGTCGTGTCATAAACACCTACTTCAACTGCTTGAATGCCATCTTTTGTTCCTCTTTCCAACTTCATTTTTCATTCTTTCTGACCAATTTGTGTATTGATTTAGCTATTTTAGTGAAGTCTTTGACAAATTGCCTATAATAGTTTGCTAATCCTAGAAACTTCTCCATACCTCTTTAACTGTTTTTGGTCTTGGCTATTCTAGGACTTTTACTACTTTTTTCTCCTGTATTTTAATCCTTCCTGACCCTATTACTAGCCTCAGGAAGTTGATTTCTCTTACTTTCCACATGCACTTTTCAGGCTTTATGTAGAGGTTATTTTTTTCTATTCTTCTTAGCACTTCTTTAACTATTTCATCATGTTTCCTTTCTTCCTCTGTTCCTGCCAAGACATCATCCATAAATACTACTACTTCTCCTGTATTTATAAGGTCTCTCAAGATATCATTCATCATCGCCTGAAAGGTTGCTGGCAAATTTGTAAGACTAAAAAACATGACAGTAGGTTCATAGACTCCTAGATGCATTGTGAATGCTACTTTCCACTTATCTCCTTTTTTAATTTGTACATCATTGTATCCCTATCGCAAATCCATCTTTGTGAACACTCTTTTTGTTCCTATAGTATTGATCAGGTCTGAAATTAAAAGCAAGGGGTAATTGTCTTTGACTATCCCCTTATTGAGGTATTGATAATCTTGTACCATTCTTTTCTTTCCATTCTTTTTCCCCACAAAGAATACTGGTGAGGTTTGTGGCGATTTTGAGGGTCGAGTGTACCCTTTCCACAACTGTTTTTCCACAAACTCTCACACTTCCTTTTTCTCTTGCCTAGACATTAAATATGTCCTTTCTTTCTTTGGGACAAAATCTTCTTTCAGATTAATTGCATGGTCCTATGGTTTCCTTGTTGGTATTCTTTCTAACTTAACTTTTCCAAATACTTTTAGTCACTTATGAAATTTTTGTAGCACTATCTCTTTCACTTTTTCTCTATCTAGCTTAATCTTCTCATCGAACTTTTCTTCCATTGTCTATTCTCATTCATCTCTATTGACCTTCTCCACATTTCTTATCCTCTTCCCTATTTTTTTTCTCTGCTCTATATCTTCTTTCACTGCCAGGTTCCTTCCACACAAAGGTAGGCATCTCGTTATCTTTACTTCTCCTGTTTTCCAATTTATTTCTGGGTTGTGCACTTGCAACCAAGGCATTTCCAGTATCACTTCTGTCTTCCCTGAATTACATACATCCATTCTCATTCTTTCCACATGATTTTTGTAAAAAACATTGACTTCTACCTGATATGTGATATTTTCTCCACTATTCTCTGTTTCATCCACATTTTTCACTTTTAGAGGCCTCTCTAGTCTTATTATTTTGAAACTATGTTTCTTGGCCATTTTTCTGTCTATGAACATCTCTGTGGTGCCACTATCCAAGAGCACTTTTACTGTTACACATTTATGTGTATCTATTTGTTACAACCTTAACAAGTAACTCAGGTTACAACACTCAAGTAAAGACTCGAGGATGAATTGAGAGTAGAGGAAGGAAGGGAATGATACAATTGGTAAAGCATAAGGAATACAGAAGAGTATCTACTGTATATATACCTATATACCATGAGATAGTAATGAGGAGAACATATGGCAAACATAAGATTTACTAAGTAAAGAACATGCCCTACCAGTGAGGCGCTGATTGAGCCATTAGATATATGAAGTAATCTGAAATAAAGAAGTGGTCTATATGTGTTGTGAGAGCCCCAAAAAGGAACTAACTTTCCATACATTTAAACACCTGATCTATAACCTCAAGTCATACAATGGGATTGAGATATAAATAGCATGTGAGCTTAGATAATCAGATCATGTGACTAGGTCAGGTGATCATAGAATATTCTGGAAGGACATGTGATCATAAACTAGTAGTCGTACAGCTACTGTAAAATAGTATAAGTAGTAGACTAATCCAACAAAAAACTTCATCAAGTTCTTCCTGAACATCCATCTAGGGTGATCACTAAGAGCTATCACAGTCCATCAATAACATAAGAACTCAATCCCTAATGGTGACCTCGCACCTTGTGACCTCACCATTTACTTATTCTCTTATTTTCCTTGCTAGTAAGCACAGTGCTCACAAGCATCTTGGATAGTGGGCCCTAGCTGTAAAGGGGACTTCTCAGTCAGTTAAGGACTGAGGGAGGAGACTAGGCACTAAGTCTAAGTCTAAGTGCCCTGTTCAAGTCCTGACCTTGGAATCAGGTATTGTTCTTTATCTATTTCTTTGTATAAACTCCGTGCTATGCTCCATTGTGAGTGGTACACGCAGGGGATTGGTGGTTATTCTTTAGGAAGTCACTTAGCTTAGGGGTTCCCTTCTTAGGGGCAATCGTATACATTTTGATTAGGGCAGTAGTCAGTAAGGCAGTAGAACTCCAGACAGATAAAGATTACATGCCCTGTTGGACATAGCCTTAGGTAGTCACCCTGGATCAAGAATCATCAGAATACAAATCATCATCCCTATCCCCATCACCACCACCACTACTACACAAAATGTCTCAGCAACAACAACAACAGCAACAAGAGAAACCATCCCTGGTATCTGTCCCTTGCCTACCACTATCTAGCAGAGAGGAACAACTTCTCTTTATGATCACCACCCTGCAACAGCAGGTCACCACTATGCTTCTCCAATAGCAGGAAAGCAGAGTAGAGGTTGCAAGACCCCCAATGTTTAGTGGAAAGATAGAGGAAGTGAGTGCGTTTATTAACACAGCTTATCTATACTTGAGGATGAAGATGAATGGGAAAGCAGTGACAACCCAAATTGCTTGGGTATTATCATATATATAAGGAGGAGTGGCGGAAGTGTGGAAGGACAACTTATTAGATGAACTGGCCAAGGGAGAGTCAGAAATTGAAACGACAGAAGGGTTGTTCACAAAAATAAGAAATGAATTCGGGGAGACATTGGAAGAGGAAAGAAAAGTAGAGCAGTTGTGGACAATAGAGCAAGGGGGAAGGACATGCGATGAGTATGTCCAAGAATTTAAAAAGGTTGCCAGAGGGGGCAGCTATGAGAGAAGACCCCTTATTGAAGAATTTAAAAGAGGATTAAATGAGGCCATCAGGAGGAAGTTGGCCAAAGCAGAGGAACTGCTGTCTACCATAGGAGAGTGGCAAGAAAGAGCAGTGAGGTTGGACAGAAACCAAAGGCAGAGTAGAGCAGAGGAGAGGATACTAGAGAGAAATGCAGCGTGCCTAGGGGGAAATGCACAGCCAAGAGGAGGTTATGGGGGAGGATCATATGAAGGAAGAGGGGAACAGATAATGTGGAGATGAGGGGAAATGAGTGGAAGATATAAGAAAAGAGAAAATACAGTCAATAGAGGGGAAAATCAATCGGGTCCACAAAGAGACCCAAATGCAATGGATATGGATAAGGGAAGAGGAGGAGATAGGATATGCTATGTATGTGGAAAGTGGGGCCATATGGCCAAAAATTATTGGGAAAGGCACAAGGGGAGGGTAGTAGAAACATCACAGGAGTTGGCAAAAGACAATGGAGAACAGTGAGCTCTCAACTGGCCTTCAACAATTTGTACAGTGTATTGTGCCCAGAAAAACTGGACAATAAATCAAACTTCACCAATACAACTGAGAGAGTAAGAAATGTGTGGCACATACTATGGCCGCTAAGAGAGATTTGGTTGAAAATAGGACTAGAGAAGTTGGAAAACCATGAAGGGGTAGCAGTAAAAGCGTTGTTAGATAGCAGGGCAACTGGTCTATTCATGGACATGACCTTTGCTAAGGAAAAGGGATTTAAAATGGAGAAGTTAAAAAATCCCCTTTTAGTAAGAAATGTGAATAGAACGGCAAATATGGGAGGAGCTATAATGCACCAGGTTGAGTGCAATATGTTCTTTAAGGGACATGTGAAAAGAGCAAGAATGGACATGTGTAATCTAGGAAAAACGGAAGTAATATTAGGGATATCATGGCTAGCAGTCCACAACCCAGAAATAGACTGGGAAAAGGGGGAAGTAAAAATGACGTGGTACTCATCTATATGTAGAAAAAGAAAGCAGAAGGTGAAAGAAAAGACAGTAAAGAGAACAGAAGAAGATGAGGATGAAAAAGTACTAAGGGAATTAGTATCTAAGAAATTTTGGAAATAGAGAAAAGTATTTGGGAAAAAAGAGTTAGAGAGGATGCCAGTGCGAAAGGCCTGGGATCATGCAATAGAGTTAAAAGAGGCATTTGTACCAAAAAAGAAAAATGTGTATTTATTGTCGAGGGAAGAGAGAGAGGAGGTACAGGCATTTGTGGAGGACCAACTAAGAAAAGGGTATATCTGACCTTCCAAGTCACCCCAAACTTTGCCAGTACATTTCATAGCCAAAAAGGATGGAAAACAAAGAATGGTACAGGATTATCGACACATAAACTAGTGGACGATAAAAAATGGGTATCCTCTCCCTCTCATAACGGATATATTGGATGGAGTAGGAAAGAAAAAAGTATTTATGAAGCTAGACCTAAGATGGGGATATAATAACGTCAGAATCAAAGAAGGAGATGAATGGAAAGCAGCATTTACAATGTACATTGGAGCCTATGAACCCACAGTTATGTACTTTGGGTTAACTAACTCCCCCGCCACTTTCTAAACAATGACAAATGACCTATTCCAGAATCTCATAAACCAAGGAGATACTGCAACTGTAAGGGGACACTCTAAAGTAGCTTAGGTAACCTAGTATGGGTAAGTATTATCTAGCTTGCCCTTGAATCCTCAGAGCCTGCTATTCATAGTTCCCTTCTCTCTTGTTCTTGTTGCCATGGTTAGTACTACATAGCCTTATTAGGTATAGTAGTTATTAGTGTTCTAATCTATGTTCCCTTAGCGACTGGCACATAGACCAGCTAGTCTAGTATATATAGTTAGTGGTGTATGGTAGAATACCTTACCTCAACATTGATTAGAGCTTCTAGGCTATTCAATGCTCTTACTTAAGATGCCTCTTCTACTATAGTTGAGTATGTTCTGGGATACCTCTGAGTGCCCCCTTACAGCAACCTTTATTAATGACATCTTGGTAGCTACAGATACAGAAGAAGAGCACAATGAGCTAGTAGAAGAAGTATTAAGGAGGCTGGAAGAGAATGATCTATTTGTGAAATCAGAGAAGTGTAAATGGAAAGTAAGAGAGGTAGAATTTCTGGAAGTAGTAATTGGTCCAAAAGGGATGAAAATGCAGAAGGAAAAGGTGGAAGGTATGTTAAAATAGCTAGTACCCAGAAACATCAAAGAGGTGCAAAAGTTCTTGGACCTAGCCAACTATTACAGAAGGTTTATAAAGGACTTTGCCAAAATAGCTACACCATTACACATATTGGTTGAAAAAGAGCAGAAATAAAAGTGGGAGAAAGAGCAGGAGGAAGCGTTCATAAAACTCAAAGCAGTGTTTACCACAGAGCCAGTTTTAGCTATTCCAGACATAGATAGGGAAATGAGAGTAGAGGCAGATGCCTCAGACTATGCAACCAGAGAGATATTGTTAACAAAATGTGAGAATGGGAAATGGAAGCCAGTGGCCTTCATCTCTAAGTCATTAAACACTACAGAGCGAAACTACAAAATACACGACAAAGAGATGTTGGCAGTTATTAGGTGCCTAGAGGCATGGAGACACTACTTGGAAGGAGCAAAACTCGAATTTGAAATCTGAACAGACCATAAAAACCTCCAGTATTTTATAACGAGTCAAAAGCTAAACCGAAAACAAGCAAGATAAGCTTTATATCTATCATGGTTTAATTTTATATTAAAGCACGTTCTAGGAAAAAGCATGGAAAAAGTAAATGGACTGAGCAAGAGGCCAGACTGGCAGGAGGGAGTAGAAAGAGATAACAAAGATCAGAAACTAATAAAGCTAGAATGGGTCAGAGGAGCAGAAACACTGGTAGAAGAAGAAGACCTGAAAGAAAGAATCAAAAGGGCGCAGGAAGGCAATGAAAAGGTAGTAAAAGCAGTAGAAGAGCTGAAGAAGACAGGAATAAAAATATTGAAAAATGAAGAGTAGGAAATAGAAGAGGAAATAGTAATGAAGGAAGGGGGGATATACATGCCAGAAGAGGAACTCAGGGAGGAAATAATACAATTACACCATGACACCCTAATAGGAGGGCATAGAGGGAGATGAAAGACAGCAGAACTAGTCACTAGGAATTACTAGTGGCCAGGAATAACAAAGGAGGTGGGAAGATATGTGGATGGATGTGATACTTGTCAAAGATACAAGAATCAGAGCGAAGCACCAGTGGGAAAACTAATGCCTAACACAATCCTAGAGAAACTATGGAGTTACATTTCGGCAGACTTCATCACTAAGCTACCACTAGCTCAGGGATATGATGTTATCTTAGTAGTATGTGACCGCTTTAGCAAAATGGCATATTTCATAGCAACAACAGAGAAAACATCAGCAGAAGGACTCACAAAGCTGTTTTGAGATTATGTATAGAAGTTACATGAACTTCCAGAAAGCATTATATCAGATAGAGGAGTGCAGTTTGCAGCGGAAATGATGAAGGAGCTAAATAACTTGTTGGAAATCCAAACGAAACTTTCAATGGCCTATCATCCTCAAACAAATAGGCAAACAGAAAGGATAAACCAGGAGTTAGAGCAATACCTGAGGGTCTTCATCAACCATAGACAAGAACAGTGGCCACATTGACTAGAAATGGCAGAATTTGTAAGGGCGACCGGAGGGAAGACTCCAGGAGATTCCTCAGTTAATTATAATTTATGAGATATGGTTACAACCTACCTCCAGGAGATTCCTTAGAGAATTAGATGAGGCTCCTGGAGGGAATAATCTATATTATATACTATAGTGTCTTCATGTCTCTGCATCGGTAACTAGGGTCTGAACAAGGAAAGTGCGTTGGGTGGCAACAGAGTGCTCTCAGAATGATGGGAGTAAGACCCAATATTATGTAGTAATATTGGATCGGCTACAGGGTCGCTCCAGAGCTCTAGAATGGGCTCTGGAGTCGCAGATTAGGGGTCCCCTTACATTTACCCCCTCCAAGGTTGCTGTGCCTTGAAGCAATGGTTCTGGGCTTGAAAAGAGTGTTGAAGTCTGTCTGGCAGATGTGTCTTGGGGCGGCTAGGTGTTTTCGGTAATATTCTGCGACGAGGTCTGGCGCCTTGACATCGGAGGCCACCTCCCAAGAGTTGTGCTCTCTGCTGAAACCTTTCCACTTAATCAGGAACTGGAACCTCCTCCAGTGCCAGCGGCTATCCAATACCTCCTCTACCTCCTATTCCGGTTCTCCATCAACGACAATAGGTAGCGGTGGGGCTCGTGGCTTCCTTCCTGGTATTGGATTGTCTGGGGCAGCGGACAACTTGACCATATTAAACACCGGGTGCAACTGTCTCAATCCATAGGACAACTTGAGTCAGTAGGCTAACGGTCCTACTTGGCACTCAATTTTGAAGGGTCCCAGTCTGCGATGTGACAACTTCAGAGACGGACGTGTCATTTTGATATCTGACATGTCTAGGTATACCCAGTCTCCTGGTTAGAACATGGGAGCCAGAGACCTTCTTCGATTGTAGTACCTCGTCATGTCTTCCTGCGTTTTACGGATTGTGGACTTGGCTTCCTCAGTAGTGGACTCCATTCTCTTGGTGAATTCGTTGACCGTCTCCAGGCTAGAAGGGTCTTGTCTCGGCTCGAAACCCATGTGAGGGATTCGTCCCGTGTCCAGTAGGAATGGAGATTGTTGCGTCACAGAGTAAACGTGGTTGTTGTGCTGAAACTCCGCGATGGATAAGAGGTCATACCAGTCGTCCTGCCGTTCGTTGACGAATAGGCAGAGGAACTGGTCGAGCTCCTGGTTGATGCATTCCGTTTGTCCGTCTGTCTGGGAATGCCAAGCTGTAGAAGAGGATATTTGTATACCTAGTAGCCTGTACAATTCCTTGGTGAACAGAGCTACGAATTGAGGTCCGCGATCGGAGATGATATGTTTCAGGAGGCCATGGAGTTTCCAGACGTAATGGAGGAAGAGTTGGGCTGCTCCTTCCACTGTGACTGTCGTGTGCATCGGAATGAAGTGTACTCTTTTGGAGACAGCATCCACGACCGTCATGATGGCGTCATGTCCAGAGGACTCCGGGAGTTCGACCACAAAATTGACACTAAGGGTATCCCACCATGCATCCAGAACGGAGAGCGGTTGAAGCTCGCCAACAGGAGAATGTCGCCAAGGTTTCGTCCGGAAGCAGAGGTCGCAAGTACTCACATACTGGCCAATGTACCTAGACATCTGGGGCCACCAGTAGTTCTGGGACACTAGTTCCAGCATCTTCCAGCATCTGGGATGTCCTGTGATCTGGGTATCATGGCAAAGGACTACGATCTGCCTGCGTAAGTCTGGATTCCTCGGCACGTATATCTTCCCTCGGAACCAGAGTAGGCCATCTACGTTCAACCACTCCCAGGAATGTACTGCCTCGTTGGCGGAACTCCAGAGCTCTCGTGCTGTCTTAGCTATGGGTTCCTCTTGGTCTCCGTTCCTGTTTCTTTTACGGATGTCAGACAAGATCTTCTGCTCTACGCCTGTCAGTTCCACCCCTTCCAGAGCATGTACCACAAGGAATTCCAGTTGTAGGAGGACTATGTTCTCATTGTCCGAGGCTCTGTTTCTGTGATCGGCTCTTCTCGACAGTACGTCCAGTTTGCCCATGGTACATTCCAGGCAGTGGTGAAGCAGGAAGTTGAACCTAGCCAAATGCAAGGACCAGCGGGCTTGACAACGGTTAAGTTTCTTGGCCGTCATGAAATACTCGAGGTTCTTGTGGTCGGTCTAGATCTCTACTGGATGGGTCGCTCCTTTTAGGAAGTACCTCTACTCTTCTAGCGCACAGATGATGGCTAGCATTTCCTTGTCGTGGATTTCGTAATTCCGCTCCACGGAGGACAAGGACTTGTTGTAGAACACTACAGGGTGCCATTTTCTGTCTGCTGTCGACTGCTGAGACAAGACTGCTCCTGTGGCGAAGTCCGAACTATCCACTTCAACCCGAAAGGGCTCCGAGTCCTGAGGGGACATCAACACTGGAGCAGTGGTCACCACCATCTTGAGGTCTTCAAAGGCTGTCTGTTCCCTTCCACTCCATGTCCAGACTTGTTCAGAGCATGTTAAGTCGAAGAGAGGTCGAGCTTTGGCAGAGAAATCCTGGATGAACCTTTGGTAGAAGTTGACGAAGTCCAGGAAAGCCTAGATGTCCATCTTGTTTTCCGGAGTAGGCCACTCTCGGACTCCTGCAACCTTGACCGGATCCATGGAAACTTCATTTTCCGAGATGACTAGTTCTAAGTACTCAATTCGCTCCTTGCAGAACTCACATTTCTCTGGGCAGAGGTGTTCCTGTAGGACCTGTAGCACCCATCTGATAGCCTTCGTGTGCTCCTCTTCTGTCCTGGTAAAGATCAGGATGTCGTCCAGGTAGACCACTATGATACCTTCCACTATGAGGTCCCAGAAGATGTCATTCATCATGGTTTGGAAGGTGGCCGGGCTGTTAGTCATGCCAAAGAACATTACCAAGGGTTTGAACAGGTCTCGATTGGTCCGGAAGGCTGCTTTCCACTCATCTCTAGGCTTAATGCAGACGTTGTTGAAACCCCAATGAACGTCCAGCTTGGTGAAGTATCTGGCTTCACGGAGTTGCGATACGAGTTCGGAGATCAGTAGGAGAGGGTACTTATTCTTAACTGTCATGGAATTGAGTGCTCGGTAGTCCTGAACCAACTGGAGGGAGTTGTCCTTTTTCTTGATGAAGAATACTGGGGCTGCCATGGGAGATTTGGAGGGACGAATTCGTCTGGTACGCAGGTTCTCTTCCAGGAAAGAGTCCAATTCCTTTTGTTCTACTGGAGACAGAGGGTAGACCTTCGATGACTTGGGCTCCAAGCCCGGAATGAGCTCAATTGCATGGTCCCACTGCCTATGCTCTGGGAGGATGTCGAAGTCTTCCTTTGCGAACACCGATTTGAATTCTTTAACACAGTCGGGTAGAGTGAGAAGTCCCTTCCGCATCTCCGAGGCTCGATGGGCTCCTTCCATAAGTTTCTGGGAGATCGTAGAGGTGGCACAAAGGTCTTCCGCAGCAGGTTCTGGGAGAATCCTCGTCATGAAGAGTCTGTCCCCTTGCTCGTATTCAACCTCGCATATCTAGAGGGAGGTCTCGTTTTCTTCCGAGTCTTCTGCATATTCTGGAGGGGGTCTGGATCGACAGACGTTGATGGCTCTGGCCTCCATTTTCCTCCACGATGCTCGTTTCTTTTGCATCGCGTGGCATCTTTCACATCGAGGGGGGCACCTATTCATCTACACTTCCCCGGTTTGCCAATTGACCTCCGGATTATGGTCCTTGAGCCAGGTGTAGCCGAGGATCATGCTCTGCTTCCTGAGGTTAGAGACGGCAAGGAGCGTCTTTTCGGAGTGGGTCTTGTAACGGAGGATTACATCCACTACTTCGGAGATTTGTCCTGCTTCGTTAGGGGAGCTGTCCACGTTAAACACCAGTATGGGACGAGAGACGCTCCGGGTACTAATACCTTTTGTACGAACAAAATCCTTGTCTATAAAGTTGCCGGTGGCTCCAGAGTCCAAAAGCACTTTGACGGAATGCACCTCACTGGTGTCGGTGGTACCGATCTCTATAGGCAGGACAATAGACATTCCATGGGTGTCGAGGGTGTTGGCGGAGAGTCGTCTGGGGAGTTTTTTTCCCATTTGGGCCTCCAAGGCAGGGCTGTCCTGACCGGAGCAGGAGGGGAGAGAGAGGGTGCGTCTATAAGTTCACGAATTTCTGTATTGACTTCTTCTACGTCTAATACAGCGAACCTATTAACTAGCAGCGACCGAGGCGCACTTTTCGCCGGCCATGCTAAACAAAATCCTCCTCCGGGGAGGAGCCAACTTTCTCTTCTGCTACTGCATCTTTCAAGGCCATCAAATCTTCGATCAATTCTTCCCATTGCTCCGCGGTCAATCTCCGGACATCTAGACAATGGGAACAGTCCTTCACAAGATGGTTGGGCTCTCTGCATCGATAACATCCCCGCAGAAGTGTGGGGCGCATCTTCCAGACTGTGTCCACATCCATAGGTATCCCTCCGAATGGTACAGACGGAGCAGGTCTCGGGGGAACGGGGGGCGGAGCGGACTGAGGCAGGCGGAACATCGAGAGAGGGGCAGGCCAAGGAAGGACAAAGCACATAGGTGTCGCAGTCATTGACCAGAGCATGGATTGGAAAGCCTTATTGGTCAATTGCACTTGGTCAATCCTCCGGGCAGCTGTGTACCAAGCCTCCAGATCAGTGTCAGCGGGTCGTCCAAAGGGCATGGTGGCAATTTGGCCCTGAATGTTCATCTTGAGGCCTTGGCAGAACTTCACCACAAGAGTCCAGGGGACAGTGTATCCGGCGTCGGAGACCAAGGTTAGGAAGCAGTCCAGGTAATTGTCCACCGTCTGGTTTCCTTGGTAGTATGAGGAGCCTTCCAGAGCATTAACGGCATCTGCTTCTGCATTGACCGGGAAGAATTGATTCCAGAACTGTCGTTCGAAGTCGGCCCAAGACTGGATAGGAAAAATGCCGGTGTCCACCTTCTGGCAAAAGAGGTTCTCAGACCACCTCGCAGCACATCTGTCTTTGAAAAAGGCAAGTGTCCAAAAGATTTTCTCCTCATCATAGCTGAACTGCCCCGGAGCCAGGCATAGGTATAACGTACAGGAGTTTAAGAAGGCTCGACCAGAGGTTCGTTCACCAGAGAAGTCGGGTGGAGAAGGGAGTTTTGGCCTCGTACACTGTTTGGTCGGGGCGGACGGGACCAGGGAAGGAGGGCTAACAGGAGAAGAAGACGTTGTTAATGGAGGCGGAGTGACTGTTGGAGCAGGGGCAGGGGCGGTCATCAGTTGAGTGAGCTGTTGTATTTGGGCTGTTAGGCCTGCGAGGGTATTGTTAATGACGTGTTCCGAAGCATTCTGATGCTCGGTTAACTCCTGGAGATAGTGCTGCAGATAGCCTAAGGCGTCGGCGACGGCTAGGGGGGTGTCTGCAGGGAGCGACATCTCTTTGGAGTGGGGTGATCAGGGGGCCGGAGTTTGTTAGTGGAGGGCTACCAAAGGGCGGCTGTCCACTGAGAAATTCCGGGGCTCTGACAATAGGATCTAATTCTGCTGTAAGGGCGACCGGAGGGAAAACTCCAGGAGATTCCTCAGTTAATTATAATTTATGAGATATGGTTACAACCTACCTTCAGGAGATTTCTCAGAGAATTAGATGAGGCTCCTGGAGGGAATAATCTATATTATATACAGTGTCTTCGTGTCCCTGCATCGGTAACTAGGGTCTGAACAAGGAAAGTGCATTGGGTGGCAACGGAGTGCTCTCGAAATGATGGGAGTAAGACCCAATATTACATAGTAATATTGGATCGGCTACAGGGTCGCTCCAGAGCTCTGGAACGGGCTCCGGAGTCGCGGATTAGGGGTCCCCTTACAGAATTCACATATAATAACAAAATTCACATGGCAACAAAAATATTGCCATTCAAGGCAAACTGTGGTCAGGATCCAAGGATGGGATTCGAGGGGAGAAGGAAGGGGAAATACAAAGTGGCAGAAAAATTAGTAGAAAGGATGAAAAGGGTCCAAGAGGAAGCAAAAGCAGCACTAGAGAAAGCACAGGAAGAAATGAAGAAGTTTACAAGTAGAAAGCATGGAGAGGAAGAGAAATATAGAGTAAGGGACTTAGTATTGCTAAGCATAAAGGACTTGAAATGGCAGATGAAAGAGAGGAGATCGGAAAAATTGACAGAACATTTCATGGGCCCCTACAAAGTCAAGGGAATTGTCTCTAGTAATGCAATAGAATTAGAACTACCTAAGTTTATTAAAATACACCCTGTAGTCAACGTAAGTAGAGTACGACTTTACAAACCACAGGTAGAGGGGCAGAAGAAAATACCACCAAAACCAGTTATTATTGAAAAAGCAGAGGAATTCGAAGTAAAGAAAATCTTAAACAAAAGAATGGTATGAGAGAAAGAAAAGTTCTTAGTAAGATGGAAGGGCTATACGGCAGAAGAAGATACTTAGGAGAGTAAGGAAAACTTGGAGAATGCAAAAGAATTGGTAGAAGAGTTTGAGAGGGAGTATGGGGAAGAGGCCAAAGAACTAAGATGACAGGAGAAGAAAAGAAGGAATTTAGTTGAGAACTACCAAGGGAGTTTATGGCAAAATTACTATATAGTTGGGGGAAAAGAAAGTATGAGAGAGAGAGGGAAAAGAGGTGGGACGAGAATTGGAGTCAATGGAAAAATTTCTTGGGATGAGAAAACTTAAAGAGGGGGCCATGTTATAAGAGTCCCAAAAAGAAACTAACTTCCTGTGTATTTGAATACCTGATCTATAACCTCAAGTTATACAATGGGATTGAGATATAAATAGCATGTGAGCTTAGATAATCAGATTATATGACCAGGTCAGGTGATCATAGAACATTCTGAAAGGACATGTGATCATGGACTAATAGTCATACAGCTACTGTAAAATAGTATAAGTAGTAGACTAATCCAATGAAGAACTCTATTGAGTTCTTCCTGAATATCCATCTAGGGTGATCACTAAGAGCTATCACAGCCCATCAATAACAATGTGGTTGCATCATGGTGAACACCTGTATGAAATGAGGTTGATTGTTACACTACTTTCTCTATTCCTATGTTCAGCCATACTTCTCTTAAGATTTTGAATGTTCTCTTCTACACCTTTCACATTTCATGTACATTGCTATTACCTCCTCTGTATACTACTCTATCTCAAGTAGACATATCCCATCTAGGATATCCTCTCCATAATATTCCTGCACTTTCTATTGTAAGACGTGTGCCAGGCTTCTCTTTCACTTTTCTTGCTGTGCTTCTCATAGCTTGACCATATACACTGCCTCTTTACCTTTCTCTGCTCTTCTTAACTTTCTCTCTGTCTCCTGCACTTTTCCCTTTACAGGATGCACTGGCTTCCTTTCCATTCGTTCCTTCCTTCATAACAAATACTCCCTGCATTTGTGCCCCTTTTCTCCACACTTATAACACTGCACCCTCTATTCCTCTTGCTTTGCCTCTTGCCTTTCTCAACTCTACCCCACACCTCATTACTCTACTTGCTAAAATTTCAAATTTATTTTGGGAAGTCAGTTTCCCCTTTTTCTCTTCTTCCTTTCTGCAGTATTGGGCTCAGTGTCTAAACCTCCTACATTTCCAACACACACTCTCTCACTTTTCTTCTAACTTTGCCCTTAGTGAAGCAAGGGCATGCTTTTCTTTGAGCAGGTTGCTCATAATATCATAATATTGTTATTGAGACATTGTGGCAATATCTCAGAGGTATGAATATAATGTTGAGTCTTGCTATTTACTGTTACATCTGCTAGAGTACAAGATCTTTACCCAGCCAGATACCTACTGCCCTACTGACTACTGTCCTAATAATATGGTTACACTATCACCTCAACAGGGAGGATCCCTACTCTAGACAGCCTTCTAAAAGTAACTGTCACTCCTCTGCATGTACTACTCACAATGGAGTGCAGCATAAGGTTTATACTACGAAAGTGTAACTAACAGGTTCAATTGGCAGGTCAGAACTCAACTATACACCTGAACTTAGTGTACAATTTCCTCCCTCAGTCCTTAACTAACTAAGAAGTCCTCTTAAGCCAAGAGCCTAGCTATATATGGAGGTGACTAATGATTGCGATGATTGTTAGTTAAGGGTTGAAAAAGTGATCAATAAGATTTGCAAGCAATGTTTGAGGTGAACAAAGCTCTGGTAATGGTTATCAAGTTCTTCTGTCAGTAACTGACTTAAGAATTTAGACTAGGGTTTAGTTCAGATAGCTCTTCAGAGTTAGAAGAGAACTCAGTAAAGTCCTCACTTTATTCAGCTACACTACTTATACATTTCTGCACTGTTTGTCCTTATTTATTCTACAAGTCCCTATCAGTCTAGGGTTTGATTCCAGTCTATATCATATTTTTTGGTCATGGTTGAGGCGACTTATAACAATCATACACTACTAATATAGCATCGTATTCCTGAGCTAGTGGTAGCTTAGTAATGAAGTCTGCTGAAATGTGACTCCATGGTTTCTCTAGGATTACATTAGGCATTAATTTGCCTGCTGGTACTTTACTTTGATTCTTGTATCTTTGACAAGCATTACATCCATCCACATATTTCCCTACTTCTTTTGTTACTCCTGGCCACCAGTAATTCCTAGTGACCAACTCCATTGTCTTTCATCTCCTCCCATACTCTCCCACTAGGGTGCTGTAATGCAATCATATTATCTCCCCCCTGAGTCCTCCTTCTGGTACATATATCCTTCCTTCCTTTATTACTATCCCGTCTTCTATTTCCCATTCTTCATCTTTTAATGTCTTTATTCCTGCCCTCTTCAACTCTTCTACTGCCTTTACTACTTTTTCATCCCCTTCCTGTACCTTTTTAATTCTTTCTTTTAGGTTTCCTTCTTTTACTAATGTTTCTGCCCCCTTTATCTATTCTGGCTTTATTAACTTCTGATCCTCGTTGTTCTTCTCCACTCCCTCCTGCCAGTCTGGTCTCCTACTTAGTCCATTTGCCTTCCCCATGCTCTTTTCTGGAACGTGCTTTAATACAAAATTAAATCGCAATAGGTATAGGGCCTATCTTGCTTGTCTATGGTTTAACTTTTGGCTCATCATGAAGTATTAGAAGTTTTTATGGTCTGTTCAGATTTCAAATTCAAGTTTCGCTCCTTCTAAATAGTGCCTGTAAGAGTGACTTGGCACAAGACTCCAAGAGAATTCTTAGAGATTAGGATAAGACTCCTAAAGGGATCTTCTACATTATATACTAGGTTTACATTCCTTGAGCCAGGGTCAGTGTGATCGGAGCTATACTAGTATGTTTAAGTATTACTTTAGTAATACTTGAACAAGCTTAGGTCACTCTGGAACATTGTTATGTGGTTCCGGGGTGGAAATAGAGCTGTCCCCTTACAGTGCCTCTATAAGGGGATATCTAGGATGATGCTTAGTAAGTTCTGAGGATCTAATTTATTAGTGGTCCAGTGACAGATTATGTATCGTATTCCCACCATTCCTAACCTCTTCTGTTTGTGTTATGCAGTACGATGCCTATTATTAGTTATTCTAGGACATTCTGTTGATTATAGGTCAGTTGCCATGGTACTGTGTGTCTGACTATCTAGTGTAGTATATATACTAGCAAGTGTATGTAGATATACCCCTACTTGAATCTCAAACTAGCTTCCAGGACTATCTACTAGCTTAAGGGAGATCGCCTCTAAGTGGTTCCCTAATAGCCTCCATACTTCCAGGCATCTAATGACTGCCAGTATCTCCCTATCATGAATTTTGTAGTTTCGCTCTATAGTGTTCAGTAATTTAGAGATGAAGGCCACTAGCCTCCACTTCCTATTTTTACACTTTGTTGACAGCACTCCCCCAGTTGTATAATTTGAGGCATTTGCTTCTACCCCTATCTCCCTGTCTATGTCTGGAATTGCTAAGACTGGTTCTATAGTAAACACTGCTTTGAGTCTTCCAAATGCTTCCTCCTGCTTCTTTTTCCATTTCCATTTCTGCTCCTTTCTAACCAGTATGTGTAGTGGTGCAGCTATTTTGGCAAAGTTCTTTATGAACCTTCTGTAATAGTTGGCTAGGCCTAAGAACTTTTGCACCTCCTTGACATTTCTAGGTACTGGCTAGCTTAGTACTCCTTCCACCTTTTTCCTCTGCATTTCCACTCTCTTTGGACTAATCACTACTCCCAGAAATTCTACTTCTCTCACTTTCCATCTATACTTTTCTGGTTTCATGAATAGGTCGTTTTTCTTCAATCTCCTTAATACTTCTTATCATGCTCTTCTTCTGTGTCCATAGCTACCAAGATGTCATCAATGAAGATTGCAGTATCTCCTTGGTTTATGAGGTCTCAGAACAGGTTGTTCATCATTGTTTGAAAAGTAGTAGGGGAGTTAGTTAACCCAAAATACATAACTGTGGGTTCATAGACTCTAATGTGCGTTATAAATGCCGCTTTCTATTCGTCTCCTTTCTTTATCCTGACATTGTTATACCCCCATCTTAAGTCCAGCTTTGTGAATACTTTCCTTTTTCCTACTCTATCTAGTATGTCCATAATAAGAGGTAAAGAATAACTATTTTTTATCATTTATTGGTTTATGTGACGATAGTCTTGTACCATTCTCCTTATCCTATCTTTCTTAGTCACAAAATGTACTGGTGACATCTGAGGTGACTTAGAGGGTCAAATGTACCCTTTTCTTAATTGGTCCTCTACAAATGCCTGTACTTCTTCTCTCTTTTCTCTTGATAGCAAATACACTTTCCCCTTTCTTGGCATAAATCCCTCCTTTAACTCTATAGCATGATCCTAGACCTTTTGCACTGGCATCCTTTCTGAGTCTTTCTTTCCAAATACCTTCTTCCACTTCCAAAACCTTTTGGACACCAACTTTTTCAGTACTTTCTTATCTTCATTTCTTTCTACTTTCTTTACTGTCTTTTCCTCTACCTGTTTCTTTTCTTTTCCATATATAGGTGGGCACTATGTCATTTTTACCTCCCCTTTTTCCCAGTCTATCTCTGGATTATGGGCTGCTAACTATGGCATTCCCAGTATTACCTCTGTCTTCCCCAGATTACATATGTCCATCCTGACTCTTTCTACATGTCCTTTAAAGAACATATTGTACTCTACTTGGTGCATTATTGCTCTTTTCACATTTACTGTCCCATTCACATTCCTAACTAGGAGTGGGTTTTTCAACTTCTTTATTATAAACCCTTTTTCTTTGGCAAAGGCCATGTCCATGAACAAGCCTGTTGCCCTACTATTCAACAATGCTTTCACTACTACTCCCTCATGGTTTTCTAGCTTCTCCAGCCCCACTTTCATCCAAACTTCTTTTAGCAACTGTAGAGTGCACTACATATCTCTTGCTCTCTTAGTTGTATTGGTAAATTTTAATTTATTGGCCAGCTTTTCTGGGTACAATACATTATACAAATTATTGGAGGCCAGCTGAGAGCTTACTGTCCTCCATTTTCTTTTGCTGACTCCTATGGTGTTTCCACTACCCTTCCCTTATGTCTCTTCTAATAATTTTTGGCCATATGGCCCTATTTTCCACATACATAACATGTTCTATCTCCTTTTCTTTCCTTATCTACATTTATTGCATTTGGGTCTCTTCTTGGACCTGTTTGAGTTCCTTCTCTATTGAATATGTTTTCTCCTCCTCCTCCTCCTCCTCCTCTGTATCCTCTCTCTGTGCTCAGTCTTCCTGCTCTTCATGTTATTTGCCCCCCTCTTCTCCTATATGATCCTCTCCCATATCCTTCTCTTAGCTATGCATTTCTCCCTGGGCGTGCTGCATTCCTCTTTAATATACTCTCTTCTGTCCTGCTTTGTCTCTAGTTCTTGTTTAATCTCACTACTCTCTCTTGCCACTCTCCAATGGTAGTTGGCGGTTCCTCTGCTCCAGCTAGCTTTCTTCTGATTGCTCTATTTAACTCTCTTTTGAATTCTTTGATGAGAGGTCTTCCTTTGTAACTGCTCCTCCTAGCGACCTTCTTGAATTTCTACACATACTCATTGCAAGTTCTCCCCTCTTGTTCTATTGTTCTTAACTGTTCCACCTTCTTTTCCTCTTCTAATATTTCCCTGAATTCATTTCTTATTTTTGTAAACAACCCCTTTGTTATTTTGATTTCTGACTCTCTCTTGGCCAGCTTATCTAATAGGTTGTCCTTCCATGCTTCCACCACTCCTCCCTGTACATATGACAACCCCCAAGCAATTTGGATCATTGCTGCCTCCCCGTTTATTTTCATCCTTAAGTATAGGCGAGCTACATTAATGAATGTGTTTACTTCTTCCATCTTTCCTCCAAATATCAGGGGTCTTGCGACCTCTACTCCACTTCCTTGCTGCTAGAGAAGCATAGTGTTGACCTGCTGCTGCAGGTTGGTAATCATAGAAAGGAGTTGTTCTTCTCTGCTAGGTAGTAGTAGATGAGGGGTGAGCTCTAGAGATGATTCCTCTTGTTGCTGTTGTTGTTGTTGTTGTTGAGACATTTTGTATGGTGGTGGTAGTGGTAGTGATAGTGATGGTGATGGTGTCAATTTATACTCTGATTCTTGATCCAGGGCAACTATTTAAGGCTATGTCTAATAGAGCACAAAATCTTTATCTGTTTGAACTCCTACTGTCTTACTGACTACTGCCCTAATCAAAATGTATACAATTGCCCCTAAGAAGGGAACCCCTAAGCTAAGTAGCTTTCTAAAGAATAACCACTAATCCCCTGCATGTATCACTCACAATGGAGCACAGCACAAAATTTATACAGAGAAGCAAGTAAAGAACAATGTCCAGTTACAAGGTCAGGACTTGAATAAGATACCTGGACTTGGTATCTAGTCTCCTCCCTTAGTCCCTAACTGACTGAGAAGTCCCCTTTACAGCTAGGGCCTGCTTTCCAAAATGCTTATGAGTGCTATGCTCACTAGTGAGGACAATAAGAGAATAAGTAGTGGTAAGGCCATGAGGTGTGAGGTCACTATTGGGTATCAAGTTCTTATGTTATTGAAGGACTGTGATAGTTCTTAGTGATCACCCTAGGTAAATGTTCAAGAAGAACTCAATGAAGTTTTTTGTTGGATTAGGCTACTACTTATACTATTTTACAGTGGCTATACAACTACTAGTCCATGATTACATGTCCTTCCAGAATATTCTATGATCACCTGACCTAGTCACATGATCTGATTACCTAAGTTCCCATACTATTTATATCTCAATCCTATTGTATGACTTGAAGTTATAGATTAGATGTTCAAATACATAGGAAGTTAATTCCTTTTTGGGGCTCTTATAACAACTACTCAAAGTCTCATTGACATCTCTCCTCTGATATAACTTCACTGAAAACCTTAACCAGACCCTCTAATGAGAAGTGTGAAAATATCAAGTGTTAGATATAAGCTTCAAGTTGAAATGCATATTCAACTGTAAGGTTTAGAGTCTTAATATTAAATGTCACAGAATGAAAAAGACAGCTAAGAGAGGAAAAAATAGGTCATAACCTTTAAGTAATATAGTAGAGTTAAGGGATAGAGTACCCTATCAGTGAGTACCAAAATAAGGACAGTCTAGTGATACAAGTACTACACTAGTCAGATTATGACATCATAGTAAATGTGGCTGTCTCTTCTAATATAGGAGAAATGTTGAATAAACTTTGGACAATGATATTAGCATTAATAGTTTATTTATAGACTCTTTACTAAAGAAGAATCTTTGGACTTGGATATTTACAGACACTAACTCAACTAGTCACCTCTAGTCACTTGGATAGTAACATCTATAATACTAGAGACTAGTATAAATAAAGACTAGGAAGAACAAGAACAACAAGTTCTCTCTTTCTATGGTTCTTGTGTAAAAACTTCTTATTCCTAAAACCCTACACTCTCTTGAATTCTTGGACAATTGTGTAGAGTATGACTAAAAGTCTTGTTACTCTTACTTTGTCAAGAACAGAATAGACAGAGGACGGAGTAATGGAGTAATGGATAGAAATATACTCTGGAAAGAAGTAATATATGATGTCGGAGAATAAATAATACTTAGCAATAGTGTAACTCTAAGAGAAGACTCTGGCAGAAAGAAAAAGACATCAGAGTAGAGTATGACTTAGTGAATGACCTTAGCTTTAACTTATGTGTTGTGCCCTGGTCTCTGGTCATGAGGTTGGTCGTATATTTTGGAGTAGAGGGAAGTCATCAAAAAAGAGATCCTAAGGAGATAGACTAGAAACTGGAGTAGACAGAGATAAGATTAGGACCAGATGATGTTAATTTACAAGCTAAGGAAATATACTGTAACTACTCAGTACTTATAGAAAGTCTGGAATAGAAGGAGAGTAGTCTACTATGCTATCCTACTGTCAAGGACGGAATCCGGAGGAATGGAAGTGAAAGATAATAGAGAGAAGTTACACTCCGTTCCGGAATAATATACAACGTCGGAGAAGGATGTACTTAGCGATGATAGAAAGAAGGCTCTGGTGACGAGTCAAGGATGTCGGGGCGGAGAGCGACTTATTGAACGACCTTGGCTTCAACTTATGTGTTGCGCCCCGGTCTCCAGTCGTGAGGTTGGTCGCATATTTCGGAGTGAGGGAAGTCGCCAAGACAGAGGTCCTAAGGAGTCGGAGTGGACAAGGAGAGATTAGGACCAGATGACTTTAATTTACAGACTGCGGAATTACACTGTAACTACTCAGTACT
>Ga0153964_1000015_pt1:7500-23967 | contig 23967 bp, 15 predicted proteins | sample TSFL048MetaG_FD_104726 | JGI IMG/M metagenome (GOLD analysis project Ga0153964, IMG submission 104726) | Attine ant fungus gardens microbial communities from Florida, USA - TSFL048 MetaG | ecosystem: Host-associated > Fungi > Mycelium > Unclassified | place: USA: Florida... | reverse complement strand
TATAATAGATAAATATATAAATAGATAAATATATAGTTAAATATCTAAGTTAATATTATTATATAGAATAAACGCAATACGATAAGAATAAATTTGTTTTTTCCTAATTTTACGAATTCACCCCTTTTTGGTTTGGATAAAAACTTCTTAATCTTAATTAGTAATAAAAATTATCCAAACCTTTTGATTCGTTCTACAGTTAGACCGTATGAAAACAAAAAAATTCCATTCTTAGTTACTTTTATTCTGATAAACTAACTACTCATTTGCTACAAACCAACTAACAAAGAATTTTACTTAGTTCTCTATTGAATTTTGATTCAAAGGAGAGAAATCATGGAAGGCCAATAACTCACTCAGAACACTTTTTAAAATATTACGTGGAACAATTAGGTCGAGTAAACCATTCTCAAATAGGTATTCAGCCGCTTGCGAACCTTCGGGTACGGTTGTATTCAATGTTTGTTCAATTACTCGTTTACCCGCAAAGGCAATGTAGGCATCGGGTTCAGCAATAATGATATCACCCAACATACCAAAACTTGCTGTTACCCCACCAGTAGTAGGCGATGTAAGGATTGGTACATAAAATAACTTTTTATTTGATTGATAATCATATAAAGCAGACGAAATTTTAGCCATTTGCATCAAGCTCAAACTTCCTTCTTGCATGCGGGCCCCTCCCGAAGCGCATACTATAATAAGAGGTAGACACTTATCGGCAGCGTACTCAATCAAACGGGTAATTTTTTCCCCAACTACGGATCCCATACTACCCCCCATAAAGTGAAAATCCATAACCGCAACTGCTACGGGAATGCCATTTAGTTGGCCGATGCCGGTTTGGACAGCCTCAGTTAATCCTGTCTTCCTTTGATAAGAATCAATTCGATCTTTATAAGGTTCGTCTTCGGAATCAAATTCAATGGGATCCACAGAAACCATCTCTTCATCCATAGGATCCCAAGTACCGGGATCGATCAAAAGTTCGATTCGATCCAAACTATTCATTTTCAAATGAAATCCACATTTTTCACAAATATTCATTTTTGATTTCAAAAATTTCTTATAATTTAATCCATAACAATTTTCGCATTGAACCCACAAATCTCTATATTTTTGACTTACATCGTCTGAATCATTAGAACTTTCACTTAAAGTAAAATCACTAACCGTCGCGTCGGTTAGTATATCCGAACCCTCGCTTTCACTATTATTTTTAATTTCACCATAAATGGAACTATAAATGTAGCTATCGTCGTAATTATCACTACTACTTACAATGGCCATATCAATCCCGATTTGAGATTGAAGATAGCTGTCAATGCAACTATTAATATGATTATTCCAACTATATTGAGTATCATACATGTCCCGATTAGAGTTCGAGTAGGTATCTTCAACCGTAAATACATCATTGAGATAACTAGAATTCTGATAACTAGAAAAAGAACCTTCTAGCTCACCCCGAAAAGAATTATTTTTATCAATCTCAAAAATTTGATTTTCAATATCAAAATATATGGAATAATTGTCCCCATTACTATCCTTAACTAAAAAGGTTTCATTAGGAATAAAATTCCGAATGTCTTTGACAACGACTAAAGGATCAACCTTACTGTAACTAGAATCATGACGACCTTCCCAACCCTGAATTCTTTTAGTGGTGGCTTTTCGATTCGTATCGTTGCTTTCGCTGGTATTTTCAATAGGACTAAGACTGTCCATTGGTTTATCTAGCCCACACCGACATTCGAACTCCTTTTTAAACAGCATCGAATTAAACCACCATTTTTCCATAGCGTTTTCTTGCCTCCTATTTGCATGAAAATACAATAGATGAATAGTCATTCGATCCAAAATTCTTTACAAAATTCTTTCGTTGAATACCTTACCTTATTTCCTATCAGAATAAAAAGAGAAAACCAATTACTAGAATTCATTAGTAACTAATGAATTCGTAATATAACTAATAACTAAGGTATTTGAGTATTGACCAAAATTCTTTGTTGTTTTGTGTAAATCAACGGCAATACTTCACTATCTATGATATGCCAAATGAAATGTGATATGACTATACTAAAAACCCTTGTCTTTATAAGTCTTTCTAAAAAAATGATATGATTATAAATCTTTTTTTTTTGGAAAATGTCGTCTATGAACTAACTAATAAAAGGACAATATACGGGATGGGTAGAAAAGCCTTGTTTTGTTTCAAGTAAACTCAAGAAACGAATACACCAACCCTAAGAATCCATAAGATTCGTTGTGGATCCACGATAGCACTAGAAAGATTTAATTCGTCGACTTTGTATTTATAATCTTCTCTACTTAGATTAAGTCTGTATTTATCGAAAATACTTGCAATAGAATCTTTTGGTTCGGCTCAATCCTTTGTAATAAAAGATTGGGCCGAGTTAAAGTTCAATTCAACTAAGAGAACAAAAGGAAATTACAAAGTATCCACTGCTTGGAAAATAAATTTAATCTCTTTCCATACTTCGCAAGCAGCCGCTAGTTCAGGACTCCATTTAGCAGCCTCGCGGATAATTTCATTACCCTCAGAAGCAAGATCGCGCCCCTCGTTTCTAGCTTTTACGCATGCTTCTAGAGCTACTCGATTCGCTACAGCACCTGGCGCATTACCCCAAGGGTGTCCCAAAGTTCCTCCACCAAACTGTAGTACGGAATCATCTCCAAAAATATCCGTCAAAGCAGGCATATGCCAAACGTGAATACCTCCTGAAGCCACAGGTATAACACCTGGCATAGAGACCCAATCTTGAGTGAAATAAATACCGCGGGAACGATCTTTTTCAATATAATCATCGCGCAGTAAATCAACAAAGCCCAAAGTGATATCTCTTTCACCTTCAAGTTTACCTACTACAGTACCGGAGTGAATATGATCTCCGCCAGACATACGTAACGCTTTAGCTAGTACGCGGAAGTGCATACCATGATTCTTCTGCCTATCAATAACTGCATGCATTGCACGGTGAATGTGAAGAAGTAATCCATTATCTCGGCAATAATGAGATAAGCTAGTATTTGCAGTGAATCCCCCTGTTAAGTAATCATGCATTACGATAGGAACTCCCAATTCTCGAGCAAAGGCAGCCCTTTTCATCATTTCTTCGCAATTACCTGCAGTAGCATTCAAGTAATGACCTTTGATTTCACCAGTTTCAGCCTGCGATTTATAAATTGCTTCGGCACAAAATACAAAACGATCTCTCCAACGCATAAATGGTTGAGAGTTCACGTTTTCATCATCTTTAGTAAAATCAAGTCCACCACGAAGACATTCATAACACGCTCTACCATAGTTTTTAGCAGATAAACCTAATTTAGGTTTAATAGTACATCCCAATAAAGGACGACCGTACTTGTTCAATTTATCTCTCTCGACCTGAATGCCGTGAGGTGGCCCTTCGAAGGTTTTAACATAAGCAATGGGAATTCGCAAATCTTCCAGACGTAGGGCGCGCAGGGCTTTGAACCCAAATACATTACCTACGATGGAAGTAAACATGTTAGTAACAGAACCTTCTTCAAAAAGATCTAAAGGGTAAGCTACATAAGCAATAAATTGATCTTCTTCTCCAGGAACTGGCTCGATGTGATAGCATCGTCCTTTGTAACGGTCAAGACTGGTAAGTCCATCGGTCCATACAGTTGTCCATGTACCAGTAGAAGACTCGGCAGCTACCGCGGCCCCTGCTTCTTCCGGTGGAACTCCTGGTTGAGGAGTTACTCGGAATGCTGCCAAGATATCAGTATCTTTGGTTTCGTATTCAGGAGTATAATAAGTTAATTTGTACTCTTTAACACCAGCTTTGAATCCAACACTTGCTTTAGTCTCTGTTTGTGGTGACATAAATCCCTCCCTACAACTCATGAATTAAGAATTCTCACAACAACAAGGTCTACTCGACACCAATTCGTTGTTAATGCAATTTTTCACAGGAATCTTTCACAAAATTCCCAACCAGTACTAAAATAAATTATCAACTAATTCGAATGTTTGATCATTCGATTTGCCAAATACATAATTATTGTATACCCTTTCATATATATAACGCAACCCAATTTACCCTTTTTGAAGCGGATAGAAATTAATGAATCGTAATGTAAACATAGCTCGGGTTCGAATTCCATAGAATAGATAATATAGATAGAATAGATAATATAGACGGGATTGTCTATAATGATAAACAAATAAAAAATGATAAACAAATAAAATAAAAGGCTTTCTCAAGATTATTATTCATCTGTTTGCGATTCGAAAAATTTGAAATAAAAGGTTGATTGACTTTTCAAATTCATTGTTTCTTTATTGAAAGAATTGAATTGGATTCAATTGAATGGTAACAACCAAATGGGTTGCTAACTCTCATGTCTTAGTGAATTAACCGATCGACTCGCTATCACCTATTTGTTTTTGGTTTGAATTCGATAATTTTTGCAAAAAATATTTTCTTTATTAATTATTATGAGAATAAATCCTACTACTTCTGGTTCTGCGGTTTCGGCGCTTGACAAAAAAAAACCGGGGCGTATTGTCCAAATCATCGGACCGGTACTAGATGTAGCCTTTCCGCCAGGCAAAATGCCTAATATTTATGACGCCCTGGTAGTTAAAGGTAAAGATACTGCTGGTCAACCAATTAATGTAACTTGTGAAGTACAACAATTATTAGGAAATAATCGAGTTAGAGCTGTAGCTATGAGTGCCACAGATGGTCTAACGAGAGGAATGGAAGTGATTGGCACGGGGGCCCCTCTAAGTGTTCCGGTAGGTGGAGCAACTCTGGGACGAATTTTCAACGTGCTTGGGGAGCCTATTGATAATTTAGGTCCAGTAGATACCCGTACAACATCTCCGATTCATAGATCTGCGCCCGCCTTTATACAGTTAGAAACAAAATTATCCATTTTTGAAACCGGAATTAAAGTAGTGGATCTTTTAGCCCCTTATCGCCGTGGGGGAAAAATAGGACTATTTGGCGGAGCTGGGGTGGGTAAAACAGTACTCATTATGGAATTGATTAACAATATTGCCAAAGCGCATGGGGGCGTATCCGTATTTGGCGGGGTGGGCGAACGTACTCGTGAAGGAAATGATCTTTACATGGAAATGAAAGAATCTGGAGTGATTAATGAAGAAAATATTGCAGAATCAAAAGTGGCTCTCGTTTACGGTCAGATGAACGAACCGCCAGGAGCTCGTATGAGAGTTGGTTTGACTGCCCTAACTATGGCCGAATATTTTCGAGATGTTAATGAACAAGACGTACTTCTATTTATCGACAATATATTCCGTTTCGTCCAAGCAGGGTCCGAAGTCTCGGCCTTATTAGGTCGAATGCCTTCTGCTGTGGGCTACCAACCGACACTGAGTACTGAAATGGGTTCTTTACAAGAAAGGATTACTTCTACCAAGGAGGGGTCCATCACTTCTATTCAAGCGGTTTATGTGCCTGCAGACGATTTAACCGACCCCGCGCCTGCTACGACATTTGCACATTTAGATGCTACTACCGTACTATCAAGAGGATTAGCTGCCAAAGGTATCTATCCAGCAGTTGATCCTTTAGATTCAACATCAACTATGCTTCAACCTCGGATCGTTGGTGAAGAACATTATGAAACCGCACAAAAAGTGAAACAAACTTTACAACGTTACAAGGAACTTCAGGATATTATAGCTATCCTTGGGTTAGACGAATTATCCGAAGAGGATCGTTTAATCGTAGCGCGTGCGCGAAAAATTGAACGTTTCTTATCACAACCTTTCTTTGTAGCAGAAGTATTTACTGGCTCTCCAGGGAAATATGTTGGTCTGGCAGAAACAATTAGAGGATTTCAATTGATTCTTTCCGGCGAGTTAGATGGTCTTCCTGAACAAGCCTTTTATTTAGTAGGTAATATCGATGAAGCTACCGCGAAGGCTATGAAACTAGAAATGGAGAACAATTTGAAGAAATGACCTTAAATCTTTGTGTACTGACCCCTAATAGAATTGTTTGGGATGCAGAAGTGAAAGAAATCATTTTATCTACTAATAGTGGTCAAATTGGCGTATTACCCAATCATGCCCCTATTGCGACAGCTGTAGATATAGGTATTTTAAGAATACGTCTTAATGACCAATGGTTAACAATGGCTCTAATGGGCGGTTTTGCTAGAATAGGAAATAATGACATAACCATTTTAGTAAATGATGCGGAGAAGGGTAGTGACATTGATGCACAAGAAGCTCAGCAAACTCTTGAAATAGCGGAAGCTAATTTGAAAAAGGCTGAAGGAAAGAGACAAATAATTGAAGCAAACCTAGCGCTCCGCCGAGCTAGGACACGAGTAGAGGCTCTCAATGCGGTTTAATTTGCTAACTAAGTTACCACGTTCGAATAACTAGGTTTCAAACCCTATTTGGATTCTGTCAAGTAAATCCCATACAATCAAGTAAAGCCCAATTTTGATGCAACTAAAAGAAATTCATAAATAAAATAGAAAAAATGCAAAATAAAAAAACTAAATACTAAATATAAATAGAGGGTGGTTCAAAAAACTTATTAGATACTCAGTATCTAATAAGTTCTACCTACTATTGGATTTGAACCAATGACTCTCGCCGTATGAAAGCAATACTCTAACCACTGAGTTAAGTAGGCCATTTCTCGTCCCAAAGATAACAAAAGGAAATACATCCCCTTGATGGATTATAAATATAATATTCCTTAGAAGCAATACCGCGGAAACAGATCAAAGATTTATAATGTTTGATCATCGAATATTAATCTTGACAACAAATTAGTTACATAATAAAATATGTATTACAAGCAATAAGGGCTATAGCTCAGTTGGTAGAGCGCCTCGTTTACACGTGCGCCAATGTTTTTCAAAGGTAACCCATCATAAAATCAAAAGAATGGGGATCTTAATTGAGAAGTTGATGTCTTACCCCATAACTTTAATTTAAGGGAACAATAGCCTGACAAAGGGTTCGGTTCAATTGGAGTGCTCGTATAGGTGCCAAATAGACCCTATCCTGGATTGGAGATATTGATAGGGTGAATAGTTAGTCTACTCAATGCTAGGCCTAATGAGTATAAGGAACTCAAACAATCTCTTTTCGTCCTATGAACTTTAAGGTGTATTAAGTTTCATATTTCATTTTGAAAGCAGAACGATAGAGACTTCATTTAACTTAAACTTAGGTTGAAAAGGCCGGAGGCAGACCTACGTCAAGATAACCATACCTTTGAAAGACTTTGGTAGTGCTCTTGGATCAGAATGCAAAATAAGTAATCAGAGCACGTGGAGCCATCTTCTTATCTTTTTCTTATTTTTCTATCAAAAGAGAAAAGATGGCAGACTAGCTGATATTTTCATCAGTTAATGAAAAAGCCCAATGCAAAAAAATGCATGTTGGGTCTTTGAAACAGTTCGGATCATTTTGATAATAAAAAGTTTGATCTGTTTTACCGAGAAGGTCTACGGTTCGAGTCCGTATAGCCCTAAAATTTAAAATTAATAAATTAATTAAAAATTTCAAAAACGAATTCAAAAACAAAAAAAAGGTATGGTATAATGGAAATAGAAATAGGGTTGCACCTTGAAATGCGATATCACCCACAGTAAACAACGGAAACTAGTCAATTCGCTCAAAATAAATTTATGTTTATTTTGACCAAATAGTTATCGATGACTTGACAATTTCAATTGAGCAATTCGGTATATTTTCCACGTCCAGAGGAGTCTTTCTATGTTTCTGCTTTACGAATATGATATTTTTTGGATATTTCTACTAATATCGAGCCTTATTCCTATTTTGACCTTTTTCATTTCGGGAGTTTTAGCCCCGATTAGCAAAGGGCCGGAGAAACTTTCGAGTTATGAATCGGGTATAGAACCAATGGGCGACGCTTGGTTACAGTTTAGAATCCGTTATTATATGTTTGCTTTAGTTTTTGTTGTTTTTGATGTTGAAACGGTTTTTCTTTATCCATGGGCAATGAGTTTCGATATATTGGGTGTATCCGTATTTGTGGAAGCTTTGATTTTTGTACTTATCCTAATTATTGGTTTAGTTTTTGCATGGCGAAAGGGAGCATTGGAATGGTCTTAGCTCCTTAATATTTAGACAATACAAAGAAAACGGGGAAAAAAGAAAATTGAGACTGTTATGAATTCCATTGAGTTTCCTTTACTTGACCGAACAGTCCAAAATTCGGTTATTTCAACTACATTAAATGATCTTTCAAATTGGTCAAGACTCTCTAGTTTATGGCCGCTTCTCTATGGTACCAGCTGTTGTTTCATTGAATTTGCTTCCCTACTAGGTTCACGATTCGACTTTGATCGTTATGGTCTAGTACCAAGGTCGAGTCCTAGACAGGCGGATCTAATTTTAACAGCTGGAACAGTAACAATGAAAATGGCCCCCTCTTTAGTGAGACTGTATGAGCAAATGCCCGAACCAAAATATGTTATTGCAATGGGAGCATGTACAATTACAGGAGGGATGTTCAGTACTGATTCTTATAGTACTGTTCGGGGAGTTGATAAACTAATTCCTGTGGATGTCTATTTGCCGGGCTGTCCACCTAACCCAGAAGCAGTTATAGAGGCTATAACAAAACTTCGTAAGAAAATATCTCGAGAAATCTCCGAAGATAGAATTAGGTCTCAACGAGTGAACCGCTGTTTTACTTCCAATCATAAGTTTCATATTCGGCGAAATATTCGTATTGGAAATTCGGATTCTGATAAAGGATTCCTTTCTCAATTGGACTCTATGGCAACGTCAGAACTACCTACTGAAACATTTTTTAAATACAAGAGTTCAGCCTTTTCTCACGAATTGATAAAATAAATTAGGCAGTATTTCTTTGTACAAAATAACATACAACATCGCATATATATAACATAGCATATATAGCATATATATATAGTAGATAGTAGGCCAATCTTCATAAATTTCATCGTAAAAGTGAAATACTTATACAAATAATACACAAAAGAGGGGAGATATAAAAAAGATGCAGGGTCGTTTGTCTGCTTGGCTAGTCAAGCATGGACTAAGTCATAGATCTTTGGGCTTTGATTACCAAGGCACAGAGACTTTACAAATAAAGCCCCAGGATTGGTATTCCATTGCTGTTATTTTATACGTATATGGTTACAATTATCTACGCTCCCAATGTGCCTATGATGTAGCGCCAGGGGGGCTATTAGCTAGTGTCTATCATCTTACGAGAATAGAGTATGGTGTAGATCAACCAGAAGAGGTATGCATAAAAGTATTTGTCTCACGAAAGAATCCTAGGATTCCGTCCGTCTTCTGGGTTTGGAAAAGTGTGGATTTTCAAGAACGAGAATCCTATGATATGTTGGGAATCTCTTATGAAAATCATCCCCGGTTGAAACGTATCTTAATGCCGGAAAGTTGGATAGGCTGGCCCTTACGCAAGGATTATATTGCCCCCAATTTTTATGAAATACAAGATGCCCATTGAATGTGAATGATAAGAAATGAATTTCCGCTTATACAATTTTTCAGATATTCAAGGCTTATACATTCCGTTTTGATTAAGCAGAATAAAAAAATGGTTGACTAATGGTTGATAGGCTAACAAAAAAGACAATACAATTAGGGATTTAGGAGGGTTCTCGGATCCCAACTTAAACAACTTCAACTTAGAAACAATTTTACAAAAAGTTATGTAAGAGGAATGAAGAAATCAAATAGTAAAGAGGATACAAAAAACTGAAGGAGTATTAAATTCTAGTTATTTGTATCTCTTGTCTACTTCAGATTTGCCTTTTGAGTCTCTCAAGCAACCAATTTAACCCTTTGTTTTAATATGAAGTATTAATATTCTTTTTGAAGAATAGGAGAAATGAAATAGAATCTAATTTTGGAGATACTTTATTTGAAAAACTATACCCATCTATAAAATAGAAAACTATAAAATAGAAAACTATAAAATAGATGGGGTGGGTATATCTTCACACAGTAAAAGTATTATTGTGATAAATAAATAGGAATGTGGATTCCAAATGAATTTCTCTATTTCTATAAATTTCTATAAATAGAAAAGAGAAGAGAAACCCATGCAAATGAATCATGTGCCGTGCCAGGAACCAGATTTGAACTGGTGACACGAGGATTTTCAGTCCTCTGCTCTACCAGCTGAGCTATCCCGACTCCTTCCAATGTAGCATTCTCATTTTACTCGAAAATGGGTACTGTGTCAATTAATAGAAGGTTCCCAATTCCAACAATTATAATTAGATTAAAACTTAAAAATAAAAAAAGAATTCCCAAGTTTTTTAGGTTAGGAGTAATTCTATTTCTATAGATTGTAAATCATTCAAATGGGTATTTCTTGCTCAAACATATACATTTGTATCATATACGTTTGTATGTATGTGATACAAAGAAAAGGACATTGTCGCCCTGACCACTTATAAAAGAATATAGTGAATGTCTAAAAGAATATAGTGAATGTAAGGGATAAGACATTTTGAACCGATAACAAAAGAGGGATAGGTAAATAGATAGTTGGGGGATCAAATAGTTTATTTTATTGGGGGATTTTTTTTTGGGGATAGAGGGACTTGAACCCTCACGATTTTAAAAGTCGACGGATTTTCCTCTTAACTATAAATTTCATTGTTGCCGGAATTGACATGTAAAATGGGACTCTATCTTTATTCTCGTCTGATTAATCAGTTCGTGAAAAGATCTATCAGACTATGGAGTGAATCATTTGATCAATGAATATTCGATTCTTTCTTAAACATAGAATCTATTAACATAACAACAATTCTTTATTTTTCATAGAAAAAATAGAGATTTGTTTGGGCTGTCAGTACTCATTTAATATGCTATTCACTACGTATGTATATACGTTTATCTTTCGCTTTATCCTTAACTACTTAATTACTACTTAATTAAATTAAAAATTAAGGAATTTTTCCTGGAAAGACTTATCAACTAACGTATCCAACTCCATTTGTTAGAACAGCTTCCGTTGAGTCTCTGCACCTATCCCCTTTTTCACTTTCTGAACTCTTTTTTTGTTTGCGTAAAACAGGATTTGGCTCAGGATTGCCCTTTTTTATTAATTCCAGGGTTTCTCTGAATTTGAAAGTTCTCACTCAGTGGGTTTCCATACCAAGGCCCAATCCAATTAAGTCCGTAGCGTCTACCGATTTCGCCATATCCCCCTTCGTCTTGTGTTGAGATTTAAATTTTATTGTTATGTTGTTTCTTTTTTTCTTTCATTTATACTGAAATACTTGAATTCATCAGATTCCTATCTCGAAAAAAATGTTTTCGTTTATTTATTACCTTTTATTCTATATGAGAACCATCCTTGGATTTGGTTCAATCAACTATGATTCTACCATTTCTATATCTGCAATTCAATATAGATGGATATATATCCAAGCTAAATATAGCTAACTATCACGTTATCGGTGTAATTTGAAATACTTGAAGGTTCGATTCTTTTTTTTTTCATCTTAATTTCCCCTTTTCCTACTTACTTGTTTATTAATGAAAGTAGCGAATGTCTCATTTAAACATTCGGAAGTGGAACTAGATGATTATGATATAGAATCAACTAAAATAATACAATAAAAAGAAGTTCAAATGGCGTTTGAATTCAAAAATGAAAACTTTAATTATCTAAAACTCGAATAATAAAAGATATATCCAATTTAATAATATTGGAATTCTATTTTATTTTATATTATTTATTTTATATTAGTGATAAATATAAATTAAATATAAATAATAAATAAATCCAAATTCTATATCGTTCTATTAATTGTTGTGTTTTAGAATATTATATTCATTTGAAATTCTAGGATTTTCGATATTCAATTCATATATACTCTAACTAAATAAGAAATAATCGTTAATAATAACTAAGCTTCTAATAATTTATTTTATTCCTTTGGCTCTGGATCTAAAATAGATATTATATGAGCCCGCTTAGCTCAGAGGTTAGAGCATCGCATTTGTAATGCGATGGTCATCGGTTCGATTCCGATAGCTGGCTTTTCCTATTTATTTAAATTTTTACGTAATTGAGAATGTCCCTTTTGAAATCAAAGAATATTGAAGGGATACCGTCTCCCCTTTCCAAAAGACATACAATAAGACCTTAGATTATATTTGGATAAAATTATAAGACCTTAGATTATATCCGGAAAGGGGTCCTTTTTTCTAGAATAGTTTTTCTATACTAGAAGTATGTGGATCATTATCCAATTCATCTCATTCTTCTTTCTAGTAGACAAGTATGATACTTCAGTAAACTTCGCTTGATTTCGTTCAGTTTTCTTTTATTTTAGTTTAAAAAAAAAATAAGAATCAAATTCATATTAAAGGAGTCTTTATGTCGCGTTACCGGGGACCTCGTTTCAAAAAAATACACCGCCTAGGGGCTTTGCCAGGATTAACTAATAAAAAGCCTAAAACTGGAAATGATCTTAGAAACCAAACGTATTCGGGGAAAAAATCTCAATATCGTATTCGACTAGAAGAAAAACAAAAGTTGCGCTTTCATTATGGTCTTACAGAACGACAATTAGTAAAATATGTGCGCATCGCCGGAAAAGCTAAGGGGTCAACAGGTCAAGTTTTACTCCAATTACTTGAAATGCGTTTGGATAACATACTTTTTCGATTGGGTATGGCTTCGACTATTCCTGCCGCCCGCCAATTAGTTAACCATAGACATATTTTAGTTAATGGTCGGATAGTGGATATCCCAAGTTATCGCTGCAAACCCCACGATATTATTACAGCGAAGGATGAACAAAAATCCAGAGCTTTAATTCAAAAATCCTTGGATTCGCCCTCCCCGGAAGAAGTACCAAGTCATTTGTATTTGGACGGTTTACCAAATCAATATAAAGGATCGGTCAAGAAAATAATAGATAGTAAAGGGATCGGTTTGAAAATAAATGAATTGCTAGTCGTAGAATATTATTCTCGTCAAACTTAAACCTAACTAGCAAGGTTCCGACCAGAAGGAAATTAACACTTAAACTTAATAAGTAAGATAAATGTAGGTTTGATCCGAATTTTTGACTTTTTATACATCTTTATTTTATAGATTAAATTAAGGAAATTTTTCTATTGTTCAGAGTTACAGTATTTTCGTTATCTAGTATTTTGTGTGTCACACCAATTAGGAATAGAAAACCCATCTTAACTAAAAGGCAGGTTGAAGAGTTCAACTAGTGTTATAAATTTTTAATTTCGCATTGTTAGGCAAGTCATCAACAAAAACGGAAAGAGAGGGATTCGAACCCTCGGTAAACAAAAGCCTACATAGCAGTTCCAATGCTACGCCTTGAACCACTCGGCCATCTCTCCTATATAATGATTATGACCCTAAGATTGAATAAATTGCGAGTCATTCACATTGAATTGATTATTGGAACAGTTCCTTTGGTTGGTATGTTATACCGCTACATTCAGTGAAATTGAGTCGGGTTCAAATAGTGCTTATTGATTGATTCTTGTCAAAAACCAGGAATTGGAATAAAGGGTCCATATTTTTTTTACTAAATTCAAATTTGTTTTTATGTTATTTCGTATTCGTATGTTACAACTCTTTTCTTGCGCGGGATCATTTTCTTGCGAAAGTTAATTAGAAGAATTAATCAAATGGATTGTTGCCTATGCCTAGATCTCGAATAAATGGAAATTTTATTGATAAGACCTTTTCGATTGTAGCAAATATCTTATTACGAATAATTCCGACAACTTCAGGAGAAAAAGAGGCGTTTAGCTATTACAGAGATGGTGCGATTTGATTTTTTTTTTTTTTTAAAAAAATGGATCGACTAGAATCGAGTGTCTTTTTTGTAAAACTGAGAGAAATAAATCAATATTAAAAAAAAAAATAGAAAAAATATATACGCTTACTGAGGGTGAAACTTGGAAATAGAACAATTCCTTCTGTCGCGTATCCTCGATTAATGCAACCTCATATGCTATGTTTCCATTGTGGATTCTAGTATTCAGCGAAAGGTTACACCTAGGGAGTTCTCTTCTGTATTGTATTATGAGTTAATACGACTCCACTAGTACTACTAGTACTAATAGGCAGCATAGGGGAAGACGCACTACATTTAGGAATCAACAACACGAAAACTTTGTTAGAAATGACCTCTTGCTTATGTTGCTCGGGACTAAAAGAATGGTTGGGATAACAAGCACCCATCTCGTTTGTACTTTGGATATCCGTATAACCGTCGAAGGGTGTTGAAGTGACTAATTCCTGGAAATTAGAAAGCGTTGAAAACAAAGAAATTGTTGGAGGTATCTTTTCTATCTAGTCCCACTAGTCCCAATAGGCGGGTGTTAAGAAAAGATCTCTTGCAGGAAGGTTGGCTAGAGATTTCTTGTAAAAACACTAGCCCCGGCCAGTTCATAATGAGAATATTTTTATCTTTTTTAGATTAGATTTTTTATTTTCCTTATGCACAATAGGGTGGAGCTGTATGAGATGCAAATCTCACGTACGGTTCTGAAACGGAGGGTTTTAAAATTGAACGACGACCGTAACGGATGTCAGCTCAATCCGAAGGAAATTATGCGGAAGCTTTACAGAATTATTATGAAGCTATGCGATTAGAAATTGATCCTTATGATCGAAGTTATATACTCTATAATATAGGACTTATCCACACAAGTAATGGAGAACATACGAAAGCTTTAGAATATTATTTTCGAGCACTAGAACGAAACCCATTCTTACCACAAGCTTTTAATAATATGGCCGTGATCTGTCATTACGTGCGGCTATCTCCACTATAGAAACAAAAAAGAAAGAAAAACTCTACTAGTAACGACTGCAAAAAACTAGGCTTTCTACATATGCATCGTCTAAAATAACGATTTATCTTAGCTGTAGTAAAGAAGGATACTTAATAGGAGTCAAAATAGAAAAAAATAGATAGATAATAGGCCTAGTTACTTTTTCTATGGATAAAAAAAGGATCTAATTGATAGAAGAAGCGCCGTAAAGATCAAAATTCCCCGGGTTTTGGCCATAGAATAATAACTGCGTACTACTTATCTTATGTCAGGCTCATAGCTATGCTTATCACATGATGTGAGATAAAAAAATTAGGAATCGACTTATGTAATAGAGTTGATCCCCTAAAGTTTTGTGCAGCGGTGTAGGATCAAATCCCAAAGATAGTAAGTCTTTTTCTTCTGACGGAAAGTCTTTTTCAAAAATTCTATATAAAATTTTAGATGAAACCGAGATAGTTACTTTTCAGAAAATTCCTATTCCTATAAAGGAACTTTATTCTTCTGATGGTGGGACAAAAGATAAAACTAAATAAAATGGATTGTGAATCCAAATTTTAGTTTGAAACTCATGTAATTAACCTCTTTTGGCTAACCCGAATAAATTGAATAGATTCATAGAAATCTCATTCATTAGGTATAATAGATTAAAACGGTACACCAAAACAAAAGGCTTGATTCCGAGCCGTATGAGGTAGGAAACTCTCAAGTACGGTTCTAAGGGAAGGAATTTAACTACCTATTTCGACCGAGGAGAACAGGCCATTCGACAGGGAGATTCGGAAATAGCGGAGGCTTGGTTCGATCAAGCGGCTGAATACTGGAAACGTGCTATATCGCTTACTCCCGGTAATTATATCGAAGCGCACAATTGGTTGAAGATCACGAGGCGTTTCGAATAAAAAAAGCCTACATCCTTTAGTTTTATGATTGAATTTCATATTTAGATTTCGATTATCTATAATTTCTAATTAGAAATTAGAATTATTATAGATCTTTTTATCATTTTTGGTAAAATGAATTGTTTGTTTGTCCTATCAGTCAAATAAAAAATGGATCATTCCTTTGGGAAGACCCCATTACTACATACTACAGAATTTCATTATACCCCTTCTAAGTGCTCTATTTGATCTGGTATTTGGTAGGTATAAAAAAAGATACAAATTTTTTATTAATATTAATAAAAAAATTAAAATAAAAACGAATCAAAGAAAGTTACCTTTTGAATCACTAAATCTATATACCGGGATATCTCTTAGTAAAGGGTAAAGGCTTCTGGCACGGTTTGGTTTGTGATTTGAAATTAGAATAATAAATATTCTATCTATGTAAAAGATATATAAAACGAAAAAGCGAAAGAGAGATCGATCTAAAATCTAAAATATAAAAAAAAGTTTCATAAGATTCTAATGGTCCGTTGGGCGCCTATTGGCTATGTCATAATAGATCCGAACACTTGCCCCGAATCGACTTCCCAATCATAATTGCTCTAGTGAATAACTAAAGAAAATACGATAGATGGGAGATAGAAAAATAAAAGAGAAATAAAGTAATTTATTATAGGACTATACTATACTATCTTTTACTAATTATTTGACTGTTGGCAGGTTTCT
>Ga0153964_1000015_pt1:0-2500 | contig 23967 bp, 15 predicted proteins | sample TSFL048MetaG_FD_104726 | JGI IMG/M metagenome (GOLD analysis project Ga0153964, IMG submission 104726) | Attine ant fungus gardens microbial communities from Florida, USA - TSFL048 MetaG | ecosystem: Host-associated > Fungi > Mycelium > Unclassified | place: USA: Florida, Withalacochee... | reverse complement strand
GTCCCCCTTTACCATTCTGTATAAATTGGCTATTCTATTTGTACAGATATGATAGAGGGGGACATTCAACCCTTGTTTGTCTATTAGTTTTTGGCCCTTCTCTTTAGCGCGGGGTAGAGCAGTTTGGTAGCTCGCAAGGCTCATAACCTTGAGGTCACGGGTTCAAATCCTGTCTCCGCAACATCTTGTTTGCCAAAAATTTGTCGGTTTTATTTTTATTCTGTTAACTAGTAATTTGTTTAATTTATTATGCGCTTGTCTTTTTAGATAAGCATAGAATCATTAAACGATCACGGACAATTAGACCAAATCCCTTATGATATTCATTTCATATTAAAAAAATTACTTTTACTTTTGGCGGATAGCGGGAATCGAACCCGCGTCTTCTCCTTGGCAAAGAGAAATTTTACCATTCGACCATATCCGCATTTTTTTGTTCTTGATACATAAGAATACCTAATATGTACACACAATATTCAATAGGAAATTTATATTTACTTGATCTACGATACTTGGATGATTTTTTGAAACTTTTAAATGGAGGCTCCTCCAATTATTGTATTAATTTATTCTTTTATATCATTATATCATTTCATTATATCATTCCAGAATTGTTCAATAAATTTGACCCCCTCTATGTTTTTCTTTATTTTATTTGTATTTTCTTTTGGGGACTTATATTAAATTTCAAGTTTACTACGTCTCCCAAACGAGAAAAAATTGCGGGGGGTCTTTTGGGTTTCGGCTCTGGAACGGATAGGTTCAAGAGATGAGAGAATTAAGGATACCGACTAGAAAAACTAATCCAATCCATAATGATGTGCCGGAAAATATAACATTTTTGTTACTTGACCAACCGTCGGGAGAAGCAAAGACAACGGGCACACTAATCAATAAGATTGACGAAGTAGCAATTAATGCAAAAACAGCCAATTGGAAAGCAAGAGTCATACTTTTAATCCTCCACTCTAACAACAAATTAACTTATACCATTTGATCCCCCTATCAGCAAAAAAAAACTAAATCCTCGGGGGATTTACTTTACCACGAATCTATATCACTTATTACTACCCATTTTATTCATCCATGGGAGCGAGGTAGATCAATTTATTTGATTTCAAAAAAGGGCGGGCTGCCTCACATATACGGATAAGATATATTGATAGGTGGATTCCCGCCTAGATCTTTAGCATTGGATATAACCACTATGGTCATGTTTTATTCGGAGGAATAAAATAAAAATTGTCTTTCGGAGAGGTGGCTGAGTGGTTGATAGCCCCGGTCTTGAAAACCGGTATAGTTTTAAACAAAGAACTATCGAGGGTTCGAATCCCTCTCTCTCCTTTCCTTTTTGCTCATTGAATAGTTTTGTTTTGTTATTAGCTTTGGCCAGACTGGTGTTATTAAACATTAAAGAAGGCGGGCTCGGCTCGGTGGGATAGCCGAGCCGAAAAAAGTGGATTAATTATATAAAATGAAAAAAAAGAATACTTTTAAATTTTAATAAGTATGACCCGATCTCAAGATATCTGATCGAATGCTTGAAATATGAATCCCTTTCATTCAATCTCCTCTATCCTCTATTATGTCAATTAAAATTATCTCAATTAAGAGGAGTCATGGAAAGAACAGGCTCAAAATCACGATCAATTCCTTTTTCAAACCCTGCTGCAGCTGCACGAGCCCTTCCCGCGTGCCACAAATGACCCACGAAGAAAAAGAACCCTAGAACAAAATGAGAAGTAGCTAACCAACTTCTAGGAGAGACATAATTGACTGCATTGATCTCAGTAGCTACACCGCCCACGGAATTTAAAGAACCTAAAGGGGCATGAGTCATATATTCTGCGGAACGTCGTTCTTGCCAAGGCTGTATGTCCTTTTTCAACCTACTCAAGTCCAACCCATTTGGACCTCTTAAAGGTTCTAACCAAGGAGCACGCAGATCCCAAAAACGCATCGTTTCTCCTCCAAAAATGACCTCTCCGGTTGGAGAACGCATTAGATATTTACCTAAACCAGTAGGCCCTTGTGCGGAGCCCACATTAGCCCCAAGACGTTGGTCTCGAACTAGAAAAGTAAATGCTTGAGCTTGAGAAGCTTCTGGTCCAGTGGGTCCGTAAAACTCACTAGGATAAGCGGTATTATTGAACCAGACAAAACAACAAGCAATGAAACCAAAGACGGATAAAGCCCCTAAACTATAAGATAAGTAAGCCTCTCCAGACCATACAAGTGCGCGCCGAGCCCACGCGAAGGGTTTGGTTAAAATATGCCAGATTCCACCCAGTATACAAATGGAACCTAACCATACATGCCCTCCGATTATATCTTCTAAATCGTCCACACTAACAATCCACCCTTCCCCTCCAAAAGGGGATTTTAGTAAATATCCAAATAGGATACTTGGGCTAAGGGTCAAGTTGGTAATCTTTCTTACATCCCCCCCTCCCGGAGCCCAGGTATCATACACGCCCCCAAAATATAGAGCCTTGAATAC
>Ga0153964_1000011_pt1 | contig 25495 bp, 11 predicted proteins | sample TSFL048MetaG_FD_104726 | JGI IMG/M metagenome (GOLD analysis project Ga0153964, IMG submission 104726) | Attine ant fungus gardens microbial communities from Florida, USA - TSFL048 MetaG | ecosystem: Host-associated > Fungi > Mycelium > Unclassified | place: USA: Florida, Withalacochee... | reverse complement strand
TAGATAGGCAAGGTTGTTGTTCCGACGGATAACTCTCTTATAAAGTTCATTAATATCCGAAGTCACTACTTTATCCCCAGACCTATAAACAATGGGTCTCAATTCGGGAGGAAGAACCGGTAATAAGCACAAAACCATCCATTCTGGTTCTACATTTGTTTGAATAAAATGTTTCGCCAATTGCATGCGTCTAATCAAAAAAACTTTTCTTATTCGTCTTTTTCTATCTTCCCATTCATCTCCACTATACCCCTCGTCTTCTAATTCTTTCCATTCAACCAAGGAATTCTCTATAATAATTCGCAAATCCAAATCTGCTAATTGTTCTCTAATAGCACCTGCTCCTGTCGCAATTTCCCGATTTCGAAATGTTGCAAAGCCTGGGGTAGAAAAAAAGGGAGAAATACTGTGGTTACAGGATGAGATTTCATCTTCGAATAAACCCCGTAATCGTAAGAAAGTAGGTTTTTTAGCGCTGGGCCTAGCAAAAGAGAAATCGCCATATACTAGGCCCTCCAATTTCTTAAGGGGTTTATCTAAAAGATTTGCGATATAACTAGGAAGACCTTTCAAATACCACACATGAGTCACTGGACATGCCAGTTTTATGTAGCCCATTTGATATCTTCGTATCCGAGAATCAACAAATTCTACCCCGCATTTTTGACAAAATCTTTCGTCTTCGTTTTCAGCTACACTCGCTCGAGAATTTCCACAAGCACAAATTCCGCTTTTTATGGGTCCAAAGATTCTTTCGCAAAACAATCCATCTTTTTCTGGTTTATCAGTTTTATAATGAAAAGTGGAGGGCCTTGTGACTTCGCCAACGACTTCCCCATTAGGTAGGATTTTTTTAGCCCAAGCCCTTATTTGTTGAGGAGAAACGAGTCCAATTTGAAGTTGTTTATGTTTATATTGGTCAATCATAAAATAGAAATAAGAAAAGAATTTATATTTATTCCGATCAAACATCCTCCCTATTAACCTGGAAGTTCTTCTCAGATACAAGGAAATGGTTCAGTTCTAGAGCCAAAGATCGTAGTTCTCGAACGAGCACTCGAAAAGATTCTGGAGGATCCTCGTGATTAGGCACTCTTTTTCCCCAGATCGTAGCATTAAGTATTTCTTGGCGAGCTATAAGATGATCAGATTTATAAGTAAGTATCTCTTGTAAAATATGAGCAACACCAAATCCTTCTAAAGCCCAAACTTCCATTTCGCCTACTCGTTGTCCCCCTTGCTTGGCTCTTCCTCTAACGGGTTGTTGGGTAACAAGTGAGTAGGGCCCAGTAGAACGTCCATGAATTTTCTCATCAACTTGATGAATTAATTTTAAGATATAGGACTTCCCTATTAGAACAGGCTGTTCGAAGGGATCTCCTGTTCTTCCATCAAATATTCTGCTTTTTCCCGGGTACTCGGGTTCAAATACCCATGGATTTTTTGTTTGTTTACTGGCTTCATATAATTCCGAAAACACAAGTTTTCTTGAAGCCTCTTGCTCATATCTCTCATCAAAGGGTGCTATTCTATAATGTTTCTTTAGCAGATCCCCTGCTAATCCGAGTGAACTTTCAAATATTTGTCCCACATTCATTCGTGAGGGTACTCCTAAGGGATTGAAGACCATATCAACAGGTGTTCCATCTTGCAAATAGGGCATATCTTGCCTAGGCAAAATTTTGGAAATGATCCCCTTATTCCCGTGTCTTCCGGCTACTTTATCCCCAACTTTGATTTCACGTTTCTGTAAAATATATACACGAACCATTATGTCAAGGGGGTCCCTCTGGATCCATTTCACATCAATAACGCGCCCTCTTCCACCTATAGGTAGTTTGAGAGAAGTTTCTTTTGAAGTGGATACCTCAAGACCAAAAATAGCCCGTAATAATCCAGCTTCCGCGATATACGACGATTCGCTCGCTATCTGAGGCGTTAATTTACCTACTAAAATATCGCCAGTTTCTACCCAGGATCCCAACTTCACAACTCCATTTCTGTCCAAATTGCGGAGTAAATGTTCTTCTAGATGTGGTATTTCTTTAGTGATTTTTTCAGCGGAGCCTTGGCTTGTCGTATCCGTCTGAATTTCATATTTTCGGATGTGAAAAGAAGTATAAATATCCTCATATACCAAACGTTCGCTAATTAGTACTGCGTCTTCAAAATTGTAACCCTCCCAGGGCATATAAGCTACTAAAATGTTTTTTCCTAAAGCAAGTTCCCCCCCAACTGTAGCTGCTCCCTCCGCTAAAATTTGCCCTTTTTTAATGGATTTACCCCGCGTAACCCGAGGTTTTTGGTGCATACAAGTATTTTTGTTAGAGCGCCGATGGGCAACTAAAGGAATACTTATAGTCTTCCCACTACTTGATAAAAGTATCTTATGACTATCACTAGAAATGATCTTTCCCTCGCGTTCGGCTATAACGGAAACCCTTGAATCTAGAGCTGTTTGGCGTTCCAATCCAGTTCCAACAATGCACTTCTCGGACTGAGAAAGTGGAACTGCTTGGCGTTGCATATTAGAACTCATTAAAGCCCGATTCGCATCATTATGCTCAATAAAAGGAATGAGAGAACCCCCAATAGAAAAATATTGGAAAGGGAAAATACTTCTAACATGAATCTGTTCCCATGCAATAGTCAGGAATTCTTGACGGTATCTAGCTGGAACAACCTGTTCTTCCTGAATACCCTGATTCAAGGACAAAGAATTTCCTGCTGCTATCATATAATATTCATCTCTATTTGGTGATAAATAAACCACCTGTCTCTCTTTTTTTTCTTTTGCTTTCTCAGATATTTCATAAAACGGACTCTCTATGGATCCCCACCAGTGATCAATTCTCGCATGAATAGCTAACGATCCGGTAAGTCCAACATTGATTCCTTCGGACGTGTCAATTGGACAAATACGCCCATAGTGACTCGGATGAATATCTCGGCTCCGAAAACTTGCAGTTCTCCCCGTCAATCCTCCAGGACCCAAACAACTCACTTTTCGCCCATGAACCGTTTGTGTCAATGGATTGGTTTGATCAAAAACTTGAGATAAGGGATATGTGCCAAAAAAGGTCTCATAAGTAGTTATTAATAAAATCGAAGTTGAAGTTGGAGTTACCAAAGTTTGTGGAGTCGGTTTCGATTGACGTATGAATACTCTACGGATAGTTTTTTGAACCGCATGTTGTAAACGGCCAAGAGCCAGTCCGAATTGATCTTGTAACAGATCCGCAACCGAACGAATACGTTTATTTTTCAAGTGATTCATATCGTCATCGTCAAGTATACCCGTTCCAAATTTCATTCCAATCAAATGATCCGTAGCGGCCAATACATCTCGTGGTAACAAGAATGTATTGTTCTGAGGGATATCAAGATTCAGTCTCCGATTCATATTTCGTCGACCAACTCTTCCTAATTCACATTTTTGTTGAAAAAATTTCTTTTGTAATTCCTCGCATAAGGATTCCGAAAATACCAGGTCCCCACCTACACAAGCAAATTGTTGATAAAACTCTAAAATAGCTTTTTCTTTTGACTCAATCCTCTTCTTCTCCTTAGCATTCGGGAAAGACAAGAAAATTTCGGGGTAGGAAACATTATCTAAAATTTCTCTTAGATTTGAACCCATAGCTGATGATAGAACTAAAATAGATATCTTTTGTTTTCTACTCACGCGAGCCCATATCCTTTCTTTTTTATCAATTGCTAATTCCGACCTTCCTCCCCAATCTGATATTATAGTCCCGGTGTATATAGAAATTCCCTTGTGGTCTAATTCCGAGCGGTAGTAAATACCAGGACTTAGCAATATTTGATTGATCACAATTCGGTATATTCCATTTATTATAAAGGTTCCTAAGGAATTCATTATAGGAATGTTTCCAATAGAAATGGTTTGCTTTTGCACATCGAAACCAAAAATTAATCTCGCAGATACATATAATTCGGAAGAATAGGTGAGTGATTCATACACAGCATCCCTTTCTTTTATCGAGGGTTCTAGCAATTGATATCCTTTCGCAAATAATTGAAATGCAATTTCGTGATCTGGATCTTTAATTGTTGGAAACTTCTCAAGTTCTTCTGCCAAGCCTTGATTAATGAATCTACAAAATCCCTCGAATTGGATCTGACTAAATCCGGGTATTGTGGACATTCCCTCATTTCCATTCCGGAGCATTTTAATCTTAAGTTTCCTATTTATCGAAGAAAAATTCCATTATTAGCTCACTTTTCATCAATCCCTACGGATCAATCTAGCAATCATGGAATCTATATTCTGTTTACTGAATAACATGAAATTCTAGGGAACTCCACATATGTATTTCATATATGTATTTCATACATATGAATAGAGACAATTTCGACGAAAATTCGAATTTAGCAGGGGTAGAAATCAAATAAAAATGAATTGATAAAACAGTCCTAGAGAAAAATTCTGGCCACTTAAACTTTATGAGAAAAAGATTGTATAGCAAAGATTTCTCGTTTTATCTCCTTTCTATGAAAGGGATAAAGCCATAATAATTTATAAGCACTAGAAAGTTTGACTTTAGAATAGCACGCTTAGTTTCATTTTCAAAAAGAATTTGAGGGTTCTTTTTTGTTTCGTAGTAGTAGAGAATTGCTGGAAAATAAAGGATTTCGTTGTAGAATCCCAAAATAAAGTATTTACTTTATTTTTTAAGTACTTGCCAATCTAGTTATCCACCTATCTACATATCCTTTCTTTTATCATAATTGCACTTAGTTGAGCCAAGAAGGCCAAGTCATAATCTATATCAGAGCAAATTCCCTCTTTTTTTTTATTCAAGATATTTAACGCAATGAAAAATGAAAGCACGATTCCCCATAGGGATATTTACATAAGGGGGATCCATGGATAATAATGCTGTTTGGACCTGGAATTTCCTTATATACAGATTAGGGAAACATTTTTTCTTTATGCCATTCATTAAAAATAATGGAGGGGGGGGGGGGAGAATACCGATTTAAGAGTCGTTCACTACTGCAATTCAAAAAAAAGAAAATTAAAATTATAGTTAAAGGTTCTAATTTGTTCTGAATTTTGCAGCCTGTGACTGGAAATCCACTTTTTATCCTTTGTCATGTCAATAGAATAGAAAGAAAAGGGAAGTTTTCTAGTGTTAACAATGTGTGTTTTAAGATAGAATCCATCGAGGAGAATAAGCGAAACTGGATCCAAAAAAGCAGAAATTTTTTTTTTGAAAAAGATTAGAAAAAAGTAAGTAGAATTAGATTCAAAATAAAAGAAAAAAGGGTTTTAATAAAAAAATGTAAATGAATACTTGTTCTTTTCTCGATTTTAGATCGGATTTTTTGGCGGCATGGCCAAGTGGTAAGGCAGGGGACTGCAAATCCTTTACCCCCAGTTCAAATCTGGGTGCCGCCTAATCAATAAAATACTTAGGATTTGATTTTTTGATTTATAGTACTGATCAAATCCTACAAATTCCTACCTCTATAAGTTGAGGCACGAGAGTAACTAGGTCTGGCGATACTGGATTTGGAGAATCCATACCATAGTTCTATCCTCAAACTAGGATTTGTTTTGTCGGCAGTGGTCCAAACAGATACCAATAGGGATGAGGTAGCGTTTCCTTATTCTTTTATTAATTTAAATTGATTCGATTCTGGAATTTTAAACTACGAGACTAGGATGTCAGAAATCTTCGTATCCAAGGGTTCCTAAGGAGCAGTCTTTTTTTCAATCTAAGATTGAAGAAGGGACTTCGCGAAGAAATATCAAGACTTCCTAATTATGATACATTTTTTTATGGTACATCTTACTACATACACTTCGTACATCTTATGCTACCTACATACACTAAAGTAAAGGCTACTTATTCTGTCGAGAATTAGATTGAATAGGCTGATCAAAAAAGAATTTCGGGGTTGTGGATGGGGCTTCCTCACTCTTTCATAGAAAGATAGAAAGCGGGGCAGTAGGGTTTAGGTCAAAAATAAACATGGGTAAGGTAGGTATCCTATAAATATTTATCTATCCTAATTTTATGGTATATTCTTACGCCCTTTGCTTATAAAAAAAGTAACAAACGGAAGAAAAAATCTCTCTATTTCCGCGTCTTCTATTCAGGACATCCCCCTACGCTTTTTTAGGGAAAGGGCTATGTATCATATTTATACTTAATGCTCTCCAATTCTACCAGAAATCATATAAGAAATTGTTAGGAGTAAATTCCTTTAACGGATTCATCCATAGTCTTAGGGCAGAATGGCCTTTTGACTCTGTACCCTTGATTCCACTATGATTATTGATCAATAGTAGAAGAATTCCTTCATAGAAATAGGAGACATAATTTACATGGATATAGTAAGTCTCGCTTGGGCTGCTTTAATGGTAGTCTTTACATTTTCTCTTTCACTAGTAGTATGGGGGAGGAGTGGACTTTAGGGATACTACCAATTGATTGAGTAGTCGAATTGTAGTATCAACTCTTTCTTTAGTTTTGTTTCACTCTTGTAAGAAACTCTTTTAAGAAAGTAAGAAAGAGTCGTTCTATTCTACTATGTTCTATTCCAGTATAATAGAATAGAAAGGGCTTTTATAGTAATTCATAATTTCTATTCTACTAGAAGTGGCGAGTAAAAAGAAAGTTCTATACATAAGAAAATTAAACTTTCTTACACGAAGCTATTCACAACATATCGCACATTTTCCATTTATACAATTTTCTTATTCTTAGAAAATTTTTGAAGTTCTTTTTTTTTTGAAGGATCTCAATTGAAGCATCTCGCGCCATTTTTGGAAAGATTCGTAGGGTTTTTCTTTTTACTTTTTTCTTTTACTATAGTCTATTCGCGTATTATTTTTCTATCCCTCCATGGATTCTTTCGATGAAAAATAGTCTTCTATTTTTTTTTTTATTTTGACTTGATTGAAATTAAGTGGATGCAGTGAAAAAAGCAGTTGAATTAGACTACTATTTCAATCTACTAATCGATTCGATGTAGATTCAAGATAATATAATAGAGAGAATCATAATGTAAAGTGTGGTAGCTCTTTCTACCACACTTTACATTATGATTCCAACCGGATCCTTTCATTTAAGACTTGGATTTTTATTTTCTTTAATCTTTTTTCATTTCTTCAATGATTAATTGGAATTCCAATTAATCATTTTGGCTGGCTGTTTTTACATAAATAATAAGTAAAAAGGCAGTAGGAACTAGAATGAACAATGCAGTAGCAATAAATGCGAGAATATTGACTTCCATAACCTCTTTATTTTTTTTTTTCAATAACTCGGGATATAATCCCATAGAGAGGGAAAAGGGGTATCCTGTAAATTTAAGGGGAGGACTTGCATTCTGATAATACTGAATCAATTCAATATTATGAATATTGGATCTATCAAATCAATTCATGGTTGATAGTGGAATAATATAACATAGGAAGATCCCTTATCCATACTAAGACAAAAATAGGTTTTTTGATTGGATTCGAAACTCCCTCTATTCTATTTTTCATTCTTCTCTACTTTTGCTTTTCTATATGTATAACCAAAAATCTTTCTTATCTTATCCAATTTCCCTTCCTTTTTCTTATAGTTATACATACAATTATGTATGTATTATATGACCCATATAAAGTGGGTCACATAGACATCCAAATAAACAGTAGAAGTAGAAATGAGATGGAGAAAAGGGGATTTAAAATTTTAATTTAGGAAAAAGAGCGTTTGCTTTGTTTTTTTTTATTAGGTTACTATCAATATCTGCTTTTTGGGGTCTAAAGATGAGAGCAGATCTATAAAAAAAAGGAGTCGGCAAATGGAGTGAGAACGAGGTCGATTCTTTCCAATTATTCATTGAACATACACAAACAAAGTTGGAACTATAAAATGGAAGGGGTGTGATTTAACCCCCAAAACAAAAAGGAACTAATTAGATTAAATTCATTCTCTAACAATAAACGAATACGGTTTATGTATGGATTTCGGTAAAATACCGGTACTCTATTCCATAAGTACCGAATAGTAAGTTAAGATGAGGACGGTATTATCATAAAAATAGAGTAATATCCTAAATTATACTAATCCACGTATGATAGCCTTTCCTTATCAACCAGAAGTAGTGATAAAAAAAATTCCTATACTGCTCTCTTTTTACTGAGAAATGCGAAATAAAAAAAGTGAAGTAAGGGTACCCCATAGATATTTGATGTTGCCTCCTGCTCCCCCTTTTTTCATTGAAAATTTCCATGAAAAAAAAGAAAGATGAATTTGTCCATTCATTCAACCCTAGTTCGGGACTGACGGGGCTCGAACCCGCAGCTTCCGCCTTGACAGGGCGGTGCTCTGACCAATTGAACTACAATCCCTGCGGGGTGTATGGCATACCTATTCTTAAATAGAACCATAAGAAGATTCGATTCGTCTGTCGTGCTATAAGAAATAGACGAATCATATACTACATACCCATATAGGATATGTGGGTATAGTGAGAGTGGCATAACTAGTATGTCGCGGTTTTTTATCCCTAAAAAAAAATGATAATCTGCCTTTCCATAAGAAAAACTCTTTTCTTTGTCTTTTCTTTATAAGATAAAGAATCAGAGAGATATGGATTAGTAAAAAATTTACCCATATCTCTTTATCCTTTATTTCTATGGATCAGACATTTTTTTTTTCTTCCATACAAAATAATGGATTTAGTTCATATTCACGAAGCCCTAGATTTTTGGGCCGAGCTGGATTTGAACCAGCGTAGACATATCGTCAACGAATTTACAGTCCGTCCCCATTAACCGCTCGGGCATCGACCCAGGAAGAATTTTTTCTAGGCTTTTTGATAATCTATGATTAACCTCTTTTTATAATACTCCCTACCCCCAGGGGAAGTCGAATCCCCGCTGCCTCCTTGAAAGAGAGATGTCCTGAACCACTAGACGATAGGGGCATCACTAGACGATAGCGCCATATACAACCACTCGTCATTATACTATAATGATAGTATGAGCAGTTTTTTTTAATTGTCAATATACTCGAAGAGTATAACTAGATCAAAGGAAAGAGTCTTTACTACTTTTCTGTTATGCTTTCATAAGATTTTTTTAGTTGAGGGTTAGGTTAATTCACGGATCATCCCCTACTTTTTAAGGAAATTCGTTTAAAGGGTATAGAATAAGAATAGATTAATAAAAAGGAGTCTAGATTAGTTCAGTACAGGTATTGATTTGATTGCTCTAACAGGAAAAACAGTCCAATTTCATTTCTTTTTTGCAATTTGAACTCTGTGCTTCGTTTAGTGTTCAGACCAAAAATGTTGGCATCTTGCACTAAACTAAGTCATAAAATTCACGAAAAATGGAGACATAAAAAAAAATGAATGGATTTTGTAGATAAAGTACTTTCTTGGATTCGAACCGATGACTTACGTCTTACCAAAGCATAACTCTACCACTAAGCGAAAAGCCCTTTATCGGATTTGAACCGATGACTTATGCCTTACCATGGCATTACTCTACCACTGAGTTAAAAGGGCTTTTTCTTCAATAATTAGCCACTTTCATTTACTATTATGGGTCTACTGCGTAATGTACATATTATATGTATATATTAATGTACATAATATATACAAATATAGAGATATATGTAGAGATTTTATTTTATATATATCGAGATCTTGCACAAAGTAGAGGTATTTTATTATTATATAAATAAATACATATAACGTATAATAAAATACGTGAACAGAGAGTTGACACACTCAAAAATTCTTATATATATTGGATACACTTGAAGATGAAGAAGGTGAATAAGTTCATAGGTATGTAAACACAATCTCGGAAAACTCACCAAAGCCCGGAAGTTCCTTTTTTTTAAGAGGAGAACAAATATGTATCAATTGTTGAATCGGATATAACAATGGGCAAAAAATGCCAAAGAGGCAATTAAGAACTGCTGTTAAAAAAATGATAGACTTTGTTTTTTTTATCTTTAGGCTATTCACTTTTGACGTGCTAAGAATGTTCTGCAGAATTAGGGACTTTTTTCTTCTATTGGCCGATCTTATTTATGATGAGAACTTTCGCCATTTATGTTTTATTTCCCCTAATTCTAATTGGATGGGGTATAAAGGAATTTTCGCTCTTCATATACCCATATGCATATGGCTGGGTATTAATTTTCAGTCATATACTTCTTATCTGTTTTGGTGAGAGATTGAAACACTTTTTAACAGGCATCTTTTGGAAAAAGTTTTGGACGGATTTGTTTAAACTATTTTCAACAGGTACCCCTTGGAAATGGGATCCTTGACTATTCTACAAGGATTCTAGTGAATTTGGAACAAAACTATGTTGGAGTTAATTTTATTCTAAAAAGTTGGCAATCGAATTTCTACTGCAGACTAGAAAAATTATACTACTGCTTACCCAACAAAAAATAAAAACCATACATATCCTACATACCTAACTCCTCCTGGTTCAGGGTTTTCTGTTTCCGAACACTAGAAAAAGGGGGATTTTGGATTTCTAATCCTAGGGTGAAAAGGAAGGGAACAGATACCCAATATGATTCTTAGGAGGAACATTTGGTAATGGTTTTGGTCCTCTATGCTTTTTTTATGTGTTTTTAGCTTAGTTCTATTCATCTTCTTTGATTCTTTTAAACAAGAATTTAATAAACTAGAATTGAGTGGAAAAGAAGAGAGGAAATTAGTAAATGGGGAGGATCCACTAACCAGAGACTTTCCAGATCCTCTTTATGAAGAGTTTGAGGAGTCCTCATCAGAGTCCTCTGATGTAAATTTTCATCAGGTAAATCTGTCGATTCCTATCCGCTTTTCTTTTAAGTTATTACTCTTTGTTTGTTGCTTCTCTCAAGTGATAGAGGAAGTCTATGATGAATTTTTAAAGTCATCTCACTCCTTTCCTATGGCTCATATTTCATGATAAGTGGAGGAAGAAAACATCTTTACCAATTTATTTGCTCAATTCTGAACAAAAAAGAAAAGGAAGAAAGGGATTTATGGGGACTGTACTACCCCCTATATCTCTTAGTGTATATTGTAGGAATAATCAAACTATTTCTTACAACAATCTGGCACATTTACGTCCTTGATCCTTGTAGTCATAACTGTAGAATAGATCCTAATAAAAATGCATACATTTGGTTCATACACAATTGGCATGGTAAGAAGAGATGTATTTTACAGACTAGAGAGGGGTTATCTAAATCCTAAAGTAAAGGCTCGCGATTGAAGTACCAACCGCCCACTGCCATAAACTTTCTCTGTTTGATTTGATAAGGTTGAATTAGTCTCCTTCTCGAATGGCTACCCTTGACAAAGGGTAGCGTTGGTATCATAATCTACATGTAGCGGGTATAGTTTAGTGGTAAAAGTGTGATTCGTTCTATTAATAACTGAATTTGAAATGATATACTTAAGGCATCCTTAAGTTTTTTTATATTCATATTCCGATGAAAACTTTAGTTCTTATAAAGGATTTAATCCCTTTCCTCTCAATAGCATATTGAGGAAGAATATAGATTCTCGCGATTAGTATCCAAAGACTAATTGAATTTGCATCCCAAAATAAAAATTCGATTATGAGTACAGAGTCGCGAAGCATAATTTTACATTTTAAGTATTCCGATTGAATAAATATGAGTAAAGGATCTATGGATGAAGATACAAAAAAGTTTATTTCCAACCGTAACTAAATCTTCTTTTGTTTAAAAAGGAAATAGAAGCCCAATAGCTAAAAAACGATGGTTTTGGTTTACTAGAACCGTGAGTATATTGTTTCAGCTCGGTGGAAACCCAACTCTTTTCCTCAGGATCTCTTGAATGAAATTAGGGAACGAAGTAAGTAGATTAGATAGATATTTAGGAGAATTTCTATCTCCTACTCTATAGGGATCATCTAGAAAGCGGAGAGCTTTGGTTCCATTCAGACAGAAAAGCTGACATAGATGTTAAGTGGTAAGAATATCCATAAAGGAGCCGAATGAAATCAAAATTTCATGTTCGGTTTTGAATTAGAGACGTTAAAAAAAAAATCAACCAACGTCGACTATAACCCCTAGCCTTCCAAGCTAACGATGCGGGTTCGATTCCCGCTACCCGCTCCATTTTGTAGAAAAAGACTATTCTATTTGTTTGTCTAGACATGGTAGAGACTTGTATTCAACCTTTTTCTTTTTCGTCCACCTGTTTTCGGCCCTATAGAGCGGAGTAGAGCAGTTTGGTAGCTCACGAGGCTCATAACCTTGAGGTCACGGGTTCGATTCCCGTCTCCGCACTTAGCAGTCCGTATAAATGGACTATTCTATTTGTATAAATCTATTCTATTTGTATAGATATGGTAGAGGGCTATATCCAATTCTTTTTTTTTTTTATTCAGCAGGCAGAAAAAAATGAAAGAAAAGCATAGCCTATCCCCTTTTAAAACCATTTGTCTCGGTGAATCCCCGGGTTAGGGAACTTTCTTGAAAGTTGGATTTTAGCCCCCGAAGCACTCTTTTTTTTTGAGTCGGGTGCAAAGGGAGGATAAGATAGGAAGGATAAGATAGGAAGGGGTACAGTACTAGACTAACAACTACTTAATTTTACTTAAGTAGTTAAGTAATAGAAGTAGTTAAGTATTCAACTAGACTTAATTTTTTATCATAGTACCTTACTAAATTAAGCTGGCGAGCGACGGGAATCGAACCCGTATCTTCTCCTTGGCAAGGAGATGTTTTACCACTGAACTACGCTCGCTACATTGAACTACACTCGCTACCGCCTATATTTTATAGGGTATATCCACCTGGGTCGACCGTCTATGTCTGGGTCGACCGTTTCATTTTCTATTATAGTTTTCTTTTTATTAATTGTCTGTCAATCAATATTCTAATGGCAATAGAATTTCCTAATTAATGAAGGATAAGAGGTAATATAATAATTCGGAACGAAAATAGCATTTTAATGTGTATCAAAATCAGAATTTTTTCGAAAAAAAGGGCCTTTCTTTTTATTTATTTAATATCGGGCTACTAAATACTAAACAAATTCAAGAAATGAGAGAATTCAGAATAGCTACCAGAAAGACTAACCCAATCCATAATGATGTACCGGAAAATACAACGTTTTTATTATTTGACCAACCATCAGGAGAAGCAAATACAAGGGGTACACTAATTACTAAGACTGAGGAAGTCGCAATTAATGCAAAAACAGCTAATTGGAAAGCAATAGTCATATTTAAAATCCTCCAAACTACCTTCAAATAAAGTTGACTACATATTTCTATTTGATCCCTCACTTAATCAAAATTGTACGAAAATACAAGAAATAGGAGGGGTTTAATCATGAATCCATTGATTCTTCTCTTTAAAACTTTTTCCTTACCGCTTTTATTTGGATATGGAGTTGAGGGGATTTATCCTTTATTTCACAAACGGATATAGCGGATTCTGTAGCCGTGTATACAATATACAGAGATATATTGAAAGTGGACTTGCATCTGAGATGTTTCTAGGAATTAGTAGATCATTTAATCTAGCTATGTTCTATTTGTAGGAATAAAATAGGGATTGGGCTGTGGAGAGATGGCTGAGTGGTTGATAGCTCCGGTCTTGAAAACCGGTATAGTTCTAGGAACTATCGAGGGTTCGAATCCCTCTCTCTCCTTTTGTTTATTGAATACATTTGTTTCTTTCTATGTTTTTCTTTGTTCTGCCCCCTTATATCATTCTTTCATAAAAAAGTATGAATGGCTCGGCTAGATGAAATAACCGAGCCAGAACAGAAAAAAAAGTAGAACAGGTATAAATAAAAAAATCTTAGTTAAGAGGGGTCATGTAAAGAACAGGTTCCAAATCACGGTCAATTCCCTTTTCAAAGCCTGCTGCAGCAGCTCTGGCTCTTCCTGCATGCCACAAATGGCCCACAAAAAAGAAGAATCCTAGAACAAAATGGGAAGTCGCTAACCAACTTCTAGGAGAGACATAATTAACTGCATTGATCTCGGTAGCTACGCCACCCACGGAATTTAAAGAGCCCAAAGGAGCATGGGTCATATATTCTGCCGAACGTCGTTCTTGCCAAGGTTGGATGTCTTTTTTCAACCTACTCAAGTCCAAACCGTTGGGGCCCCTTAGAGGTTCTAACCACGGAGCACGAAGGTCCCAAAAACGCATAGTTTCCCCTCCAAAAATAACCTCTCCCGTTGGGGAACGCATTAGATATTTACCTAAACCCGTCGGTCCTTGGGCAGACCCTACATTAGCTCCAAGACGCTGGTCTCTAACTAGAAAAGTAAATGCTTGAGCTTGAGAAGCTTCTGGCCCAGTGGGTCCGTAAAACTCACTTGGATAAGCTGTATTATTGAACCAGACAAAACAACAAGCGATAAAACCAAAAACAGATAAAGCACCTAAACTATAAGACAAGTAAGCTTCGCCAGACCATACAAACGCACGGCGAGCCCATGCAAAGGGTTTGGTTAAGATATGCCAAATTCCGCCAAGTACACAAATGGAACCCAACCATACATGCCCCCCAATTATATCTTCTAAATCATCCACACTAACAATCCATCCTTCTCCCCCAAAAGGGGATTTTAGTAAATAACCAAATATAACACCGGGACTAAGGGTCAAATTGGTAATTTTTCTTACATCCCCCCCCCCTGGGGCCCAGGTATCATATACGCCGCCAAAATAAAGAGCCTTGAGTACTAGAAGAAAAGCACCTAGACCTAACAAAATTAAGTGAATACCCAAAATTGTAGTCATTTTATTTCTATCTTTCCATACATAACCAAAGAATGGAAAAGATTCTTCAAGAGTCTCGGGTCCCAGAAGCGCGTGATAAATGCCACCGAAACCTAAGACTGCGGAGGAAATTAGGTGAAGTACTCCGGATACAAAGTAAGGGAAAGTATCTAAAACTTCTCCCCCCGGCCCTACTCCCCAACCCAGAGTAGCTAAGTGCGGAAGTAAAATTAACCCTTGTTCATACATAGGCTTTTCTGGTACGAAATGGGCCACTTCAAATAGGTTCATTGCTCCGGCCCAGAATACGATTAATCCGGCATGGGCTACATGAGCTCCAAGTAGTTTACCGGACAAATTGATAAGTCTGGCATTCCCAGCCCACCAAGCAAAGCCGGTGGTTTCTTGGTCACGACCAGCTAAAACGAAAGTTCCATTAAAGAGCGTTTCCACGTGGTAGAACCTCCTCAGGGAATATAAGATTTTCATGAGGCTGATCCTGAGCTGCCATCCACGCACGAATACCCTCGTTTAAAAGAATATTTTTGGTGTAGAAAGTCTCAAATTCAGGATCTTCCGCTGCACGGATTTCCTGGGAAACGAAGTCATAGGCACGTAGGTTCAGAGCCAGGCCAACTACGCCAATAGCACTCATCCATAAACCGGTGACGGGTACAAATAGCATAAAGAAATGTAACCAACGTTTATTGGAAAAAGCAACACCAAAGATTTGGGACCAAAAGCGGTTAGCAGTGACCATTGAATAAGTTTCTTCAGCTTGAGTTGGGTTAAAAGCGCGGAAGGTATTTGCACCATCACCATCTTCGAATAGAGTGTTTTCTACAGTAGCCCCATGGATAGCGCATAGCAGAGCTGCGCCTAATACTCCGGCAACTCCCATCATATGAAATGGGTTCAAGGTCCAATTATGAAATCCTTGGAAGAAAAGGATAAATCGAAATATAGCTGCTACGCCAAAACTCGGCGCAAAGAACCAACCAGATTGTCCCAGTGGATAAATAAGGAATACAGAAACAAAAACTGCAATTGGACCAGAGAATGAAATTGCATTATAAGGCCGCAATTGAACAGACCGAGCAAGTTCAAATTGACGTAACATGAAACCTATTAGTGCAAAAGCCCCATGGAGAGCGACAAAAGTCCACAGACCACCTAATTGACACCAACGAGTAAAATCCCCCTGTGCTTCCGGGCCCCATAGTAGCAACAAAGAGTGTGCTAAACTATTGGCAGGAGTGGAAACCGCTGCGGTTAAGAAATTGCAACCTTCCAAATAGGAACTAGCCAATCCATGGGTATACCAAGAAGTTACAAAAGTAGTCCCTGTAAACCAACCCCCTAAAGCGAAATAAGCACAAGGAAAGAGCAATAGGCCGGACCATCCTACAAAAACGAAACGGTCCCTTCGTAACCAGTCGTCCATAATATCAAATAGATCATTTTCTTCTTTAGTAACTCTACCAAGGGCTATAGTCATAGTGATCCTCCTATTCAATTACTTCAACCATTTCCGAGCACCTCATATTACTTCCAGGGCATACGATAGTTTGATTATCTGTGGACAATTTCTTTCTCGTTCAATGCCCTTTTTCAATGGTCTCGAAGATAGAAATTTTGCATTTTTATCTATGGGGTCACAACCAAGGTCGTGGTAAATCCACGAATTTCATTCAATTTATTTTTCTTAAGAAATAAAGAAATCAAAATTGGAATTCGGCATTATTCCATGATTCCTATTTCAAAGCCTATCTTTTAAGGGAAAAAGAACCTCTCTTTTCTCATTCGCTCTCTATTCCACGGGTGGAAGAACAAAAATAGGATTCTGAAAAAAAGAAAGATATTGAAAAGAAAAATTGACTTTTGAAACCCCTTTTATGTGTAACGGAAAAGAGTTGCGATTTCTTCTTATTCCTATAGAACGTCTAGTAACAAGAATATGAAATCGTAAATAGCGAAAAATTCTTGCCTTGCGCGATCTAAGTCTAAGGAAATACAAAAAATCCGCTTATACACCAATTTCATCCACATCGAATTTATATATCAGAATAGCGAATAGAGGCATTATTCAAGGGGTCAGGTCTACTTACTTTATCTTTCTTTCCAATTTTTTTGTGGGTTTGATAAGAACCTTTTTTGCTTTGTGAATAAAAAAAAAAAAAAGAGTTATAACCTGCTTGTTTTATTCTAACAAATCCTATATGGAACTGCCCGCTGAAGAGAAAATTTATCTGATTGTCTCTCATCTCAGCCCAGCCTATATCGAATTTTGGAAAGAAAAAACAAGAATTATATTCTTTTTTTTATTAATATTAACATTAAGAAAAAAGAATATAATTAAAATGGAATTGGCAATATAATTTTTATGCACTTTTGAAATGAAAGAAAAAGGAAGGATTTTTTGCAATCGTTATTTCTTGTCTCTGTCATATCACAAAAACCTTTCGATTTGGAACGAGGAGAGATGGCTGAGTGGACTAAAGCGGCGGATTGCTAATCCGTTGTACAAATTTTTTGTACCGAGGGTTCGAATCCCTCTCTTTCCGCCCCCTCGGATCATTTGGGACTTTCGAATTATAAGGAATTTGGACCCCCGGATTTTCTCATAGATAAATGTACGAAATAAATCCAATTTGTATTGTAAGAAAAAATCCCCCAAAATTTTGGATTTTTACTCCTCACGCCCAGGATTACGTCCTGGGTCATTAGATAAGAATCCAAAGATAAAGAGGGAAACAAAGAATATCACTACTGTATAAACAAAAAGTTTGAGAGTAAGCATTACATAATCTCCAAGATTTTTTTTTGTTAAGGAATAGATTACCCATTTTTCCTTACCACACAGATCCACTAGGATGGGTTTTGTTTATTTTGACACCTAAAAATGCAAAAATCAATTCTTAAAAAAAATTGCAAGAATTGCTTTATAATAAGCACTCTTATCAATATCAAAAATTAGTTTAGGTATTGTGTGGGTACCTAAAGGTACCTGCTCAACGTAGGTGCAGGGGGTAGAAAGGCAGATCCAAATTTATTGCTCCAGCTATATATTCAATGTAGAAGAATTTCAATTTCAATGTAGAAGAATTTCAATTTTAGAATCGAAGGTTCATAATATAAGACTTCTCGGCTCTTATCCATTTTTTTTCATTTTTTTGGAATGAATACATCATTCAATTTGGCAGACAGAATAGTAAAGATTTCATCGAAAACTTACAGCGGCTTGCCAAACAAACGCTAATAGAAAAAAGAGTACAGGTATGACAGGCATAACATCCACGATTGGATTGAAAATGGCATAAGCTTCGGGTAATTTGGCGAAGAAAACGCTAGTCGGACAAAGAACAGAATTAAAACAGATACAGGTTAAACTAAGTATATTAGGCATAACAAGCATTTCGTTCTTGTAGAGTAGATAATTGGATTTTGATTGAGTTATTTTTCTAAGGGAAAAAAGCAAAAGAAAAGGTGGATTCAAAATCCTTTTTTCTTCGGACTTTCCCAAACACAAAATACCTCCTTGTATTCGCATTCTCAAATGAGAATGGAAGAAATTCGACTTTCATATAATATCTTAATAGAATTCCATGTAATGATCAATGCATTTTTTGGATTCTATATTATCTGTATGTCTAGAATCCTAGCAAGAAAATATCCCTCATTTTTTAGGTAATTGAAGTGGGATTGACGAATATTATATTAAAATAATAGTGTTTATTAGTGTCGCATGAAATGGGGCGTGGCCAAGCGGTAAGGCAGCGGGTTTTGGTCCCGTTACTCGGAGGTTCGAATCCTTCCGTCCCAGATTTTTTCTGATGAAGCGAAAGATAGAATCGTATTGGGCCCTGCACGACACAAAAAAAACTTTAATAAAAAGTTTATTAAAGAGAATAATTTGCTCTTATGAACTCGTAGATTAGATGCATTTCGAAGCATTCATTTTCTTTCTCAGAAAACAAAAAATCAAGTGTCAAGTCCAGTCAAATTTAATATCTTTATTTTCATGAAAAATTTTTGTCTATCAGGCACATTCAGAATATGCCCTTACTACTCATTAATCATATGTGTTTTGAATATGTGTTTTGAAATTTGAACTTATTAGATAAACTTTATGCTCCGTATCTATGAAGTGGGAATTCTTACAGGATACGTTTGACACCCAATATGAAAGAAGTACCCCCTATTTCTTTTTTTTTTTCAAAAACCAAAGAACTAAAGTAAGTAAAAAAAAGGGGGGTTCCTAATTCTATGTTTCATGGTCAGATTAAATAATAGGATGTTTTTAGTTTCAGCACAGGCCTTAAAACTTTTGACCAAGATCGGCGCGAGAAAAAAGAAAAGGGTTTCCATTTTACGGATAGGGACTCTATTTTTCTATTTTAGGTATTATCTGATTTGCAAATATCCATCTAAATCAATGGAATGCGAGAATTAGAGATAAATTCATATATTCTGTCTACTCGACTTTCGAATTTTTTGAAAAAAGAAAATCGTACTTTTCTTATTTTTTATTTACAAAAAGAATTTTCTTTCTTTTGTTATTCGAGTCGAAGAAGTGTGAGAATTTTATAACTATCCCAAAACTATTAATTTTTTTATTGGCATAGCTTATTTGGTTAATAGTTAATTGTTTTTGTTATAGAAAAATAATTTAATAAATTAAATTAATTCAACAGGAGGTTGATAGTTTATTTGTTGGGGAAGAGTGGATCCTTTTCATTTCAGGATTGATCATCTTGAGTTCTCTGTTGAGAATGGAAATTCAATAATAAATAAGTCTTAAGCAAACTATTTTATTGCTCTTTTTCCAACTATGTTTCATTCATATGATAGAATATCAGTTTAAATAAATTGGATCTTTGCGGAGTGTTTACCAATAAATACTTATTTCTCTTATCCATATTTCTCCATAGATAGCAAGTTTGAATTAGTATACAAAAGCAATGACTATTCATGATTCCTTCCATATTGGATCAATTCTCGATACCATTTTGCAATGAAATTAGAGGAATGTTATGGTAAAACTTCGTTTAAAACGATGTGGTAGAAAGCAACGTGCGACTTGAAGGACATGATCGATTGTGGATTTTGCTATCCATCATTTTCCATAGTAATGAAAATGCTCTTGGCTCGACATAGTCTGTTTTATTTGTCCCGAACCTAGTTTGCGCTGGGTTGTTTGTAAGTAAATAGTACACGATGGAGCTCGAGAGGACAGAATTTCTTTTTTATCAAGGGAAAGAATCTAGGGTTAGTGAAAACTAATAAATTAGGCCAACTTTGTCAGTCTATCCTTAATATAGAAATCAAAAGGTTAAAATAAGAAAAAGTCCAATTTTGGAAGATTGGAAAAAATTTATCCATTAAAAGTCTATCTGAATCAATCGTTCATATTTGATTTCTATAGAAGAGTGAGATGCTTTATCGAAGGAAATAAGAAAAAAGAAAGGGTATGTTGCTACTCTTTTGAAAGAAAAAAGAATAGGAATTCCCGAAGTAATGTCTAAACCCAAGGATTTCACAAATCAAAGATAAAGGATTCTGAAACAAGTAAACACGATTTTCAACCGTCTCAACAATAGAATTAGATCAGAATAAGGAATAAAAGTGAATTTGTTCGAGATGAGATAAAGAAAAGAGTTTAGAGACGACTCAAAAAGGTTTTTCTTTTGAAGTCTGTCAGTCAAAATAAGCCAACTTGAGTCATGAGTATAAATGAAATTTTTTTTCTTTTCTTTAAGGAAATTAATGCAAGTCACAATCTAATTTCTATTTACTTGTATTATAGACAGAAATTAGAATCATTTTCTCGAGCCGTATGAGGAGAAAACCTCCTATACGTTTCTAGGGGAGGGGTTGTTTATCTACATCTATCCCAATAAGCTATCTATCGAATCGTTGCAATTGATGTTCGATCTCGAAGAGAAGGAAGAGATCTTCAAAAAGTGGGTTTTTATGATCCAATAAAGAATCAAACTTGTTTAAATGTTCCAGCTATTCTCTATTTCCTTGAAAAGGGTGCTCAACCTACAAGAACAGTTTATGATATTTTAAGGAAGGCAGAATTCTTTAAGGATAAAGAACGAACTTTGAGTTAATTGAGAACTAAATGAATAAATAAAGTAGGAGAGGGTCGCTAGTACCTTATTTAGACACAATTTGCCTTTTTCTTAGCCCTTTTTTTTATTGCATTTATGTCGTGCCAATCCAACAAAAGTCCTTATTTTATTTCCTTTTTGTATCTAATTGCATTGTCTTTCCATTGACAAAGGTCTATTAAACAAATAGAATTTGTAGATAGCTGGGTCTCTTTATCGTCACTCCATATTAGGTATTTCTGTCTACACTTCGCTCAAATAATGGGGTTGCCCCCCCATTGCATGTACTCTCTATAGAACTATAGAAGATTTTTTTATTTAAAGAAATACAAATTGTCAAAAAAATGACAATTTTGCCATTGTGATTGGGGCCGCTCCTTTTTTACCGTTAGTGAAATTTAACGGGGATCAGTTCATTTTGGTATTTGAGTGTTTTTAATGGGTGATAAAATCTTTCTTTTGATGTCTTGCTAATTCAATGTTTTGACAGGAGCGTCCGGTGTAATTCCATCGATTTTTGGATTTCGATCGTGTCTAAGAGATCCTATTTTATCTGGGTTGCTAACTCAATGGTAGAGTACTCGGCTTTTAAGTGCGACTATGATCTTTTACACATTTGGATGAAGTAACAAATTCGTCCAGACTCTTGGTAGAGTCTAGAAGACCACGACTGATCCTCAAAGGTAATGAATGGAAAAAATAGCATGTCGTAATAAAATCAATTTCTTTTTTTTTTTTTTAATAAAAAAATTCCAATATTCTGGGTCTAGTGAATAAATGGATAGAGCTTGGCTCTAATTCTGATAAAATAAAAAGCAACGAGCTTAACTTCTTAATTAATTGGAAGGATTCCCCAATCTAATTAGACGTTAAAAATATATTAGTGCCTGATGCGGGGAAAGGTTAGGTTTTCCTATGAGTGGACCCTTTACTTTATTTTTTAGAAATCCTAATTATTCTTGATTTTGGATTGAAAAGGGATGTTATGAATTGAATGTGTAAAAGAAACAGTATATTGATAAAGAGACTGTATTCCAAAGTCAAAAGAGCGATTGGCCCGCAAAAATAAAAGATAAGTTTATGTTTGTTTTGTAATTAGAACAAACATAAACTAATTGGATAGAAAAGGAGGGGAAAAGGATCTATGGATTAGACTCCCTTTCTTTCCAGGGTTTGTATTATGCAACACCTTGTTCTGACCATATTGCACTATGTATCATCATTTGATAAACCGAGAAATGCTTTTTTTTCTCTGATTCAAGTAGAAATAGAATACAAATGGAAAAATTCGAAGGGTATTCAGAAAAACAGAAATCTCGTCAACAATACTTCGTCTACCCCCTTCTCTTTCAGGAATATATTTATGCATTTGCCCATGATTATGGATTAAATGGTGCCGAGCCTGCGGAAATTTTTGGTTGTAATAACAAGAAATTTAGTTCACTACTTGTTAAACGTTTAATTATTCGAATGTATCAGCAGAATTTTTGGATTAATTCGGTTAATCAGCCTAACCAAGATCGATTGTTGGATCACAGCAATTTTTTTTATTCTGAGTTTTATTCTCAGATTCTATCTGAGGGGTTTGCGATTGTTGTAGAAATCCCCCTTTCGCTAGGGCAACTATCTTGTCCGGAAGAAAAAGAAATACCAAAGTTTCAAAATTTACAATCTATTCATTCAATATTTCCCTTTTTAGAAGACAAATTTTTGCATTTACATTATCTATCACATATAGAAATACCCTATCCTATCCATTTAGAGATCCTGGTTCAACTCCTTGAATACCGGATTCAAGATGTTCCATCTTTGCATTTATTGCGATTCTTTCTCAACTATTATTCGAATTGGAATAGTCTGATTACTTCAATGAAATCGATTTTTCTTTTGAAAAAAGAAAATAAAAGACTATTTCGATTCCTATATAACTCTTATGTATCAGAATATGAATTTTTCTTGTTGTTTCTTCGTAAACAATCTTCTTGCTTACGATTAACATCTTCTGGAACCTTTTTGGAACGAATTCACTTTTCTGGGAAGATGGTACATTTTGGGGTAATGTACCCAGGTTTTTTTCGGAAAACCATATGGTTCTTTATCGATCCTCTTATGCATTATGTTCGATATCAAGGAAAGGCAATTCTTGCATCAAAAGGAACTCTTCTTTTGAAGAAGAAATGGAAATCTTACCTTGTCAATTTCTCGCAATATTTTTTCTCTTTTTGGACTCAACCACAAAGGATCCACCTAAACCAATTAACAAACTCTTGCTTCGACTTCCTGGGGTACCTTTCAAGTGTACCAATAAATACTTTGTTAGTAAGCAATCAAATGCTGGAGAACTCTTTTCTAATAGATACTCGAATGAAAAAATTCGATACCACAGTCCCTCTTACTTCCCTCGTTGAATCCTTATCAAAAGCTCAATTTTGTACTGGATCAGGGCATCCTATCAGTAAACCTGTTTGGACCGATTTATCAGATTGGGATATTCTTGATCGTTTTGGTCGGATATGTAGAAATCTTTTTCATTATCATAGTGGATCTTCGAAAAAACAGACTTTGTATCGAGTAAAATATATACTTCGACTTTCATGTGCTAGAACTTTAGCTCGTAAACATAAAAGTACGGTGCGAACTTTTATGCAACGATTGGGTTCGGTATTTTTAGAAGAATTTTTTACGGAAGAAGAGCAAGTTTTTTCTTTGATGTTCACCAAAACAATTCACTTTTCTTTCAATGGATCACACAGTGAGCGTATTTGGTATTTGGATATTATCCGTATCAATGACCTGGCGAATCCTCTTACTCTTAATTAATCATTAGACAAAACTAATAAACTAGAAAAGATTAATATCAATATAAAAAAAACTTTCACATTTTCCATTCTGAAATGTTCCATAGTAGGTGAATAAATTTACTAATTAAATTAAATCAAAAAATTAGTGGCCTTTCTCTTCGGAATAGAAATAGGCTCTACATAGGGAAAGTTGTGTGCAATGAAAAATGCAAGCACGATTTGGGGAGAGGTTTTTTTTTATTGTAATGTAACAAGGAAGAATTATCTACTCCATCCGACTAGTTCCGGGTTCGAGTCCCGGGCAACCCATATGCAAAATAGAAAAGAGCAATCTGAGTTTTGAATTTTTACTCACTTCATTCCAAAAATTTTTGGATTTAGGAAATGAAGTTATATGGAAACCTAATCGTTGGGGCTAGCTTGGTTGACATTGGTATATAGACTATGTTATACTGTTAAATAACAAGCCTTCTATTATCTATTTTCTTTCTAGTTAATACGTGTGCTTGGGAGTCCTTGCAATTTGAATAAACCAAGATCTTACCATGACTGCAATTTTAGAGAGACGCGAAAGTACAAGCCTGTGGGGTCGTTTCTGCAACTGGATAACTAGTACCGAAAACCGTCTTTACATCGGATGGTTCGGTGTTTTGATGATCCCTACCTTATTGACCGCAACTTCCGTATTTATTATCGCCTTCATCGCTGCTCCTCCAGTAGATATTGATGGTATTCGTGAGCCTGTTTCTGGTTCTTTACTTTATGGAAACAATATTATCTCTGGTGCTATTATTCCTACTTCTGCGGCGATCGGATTGCATTTTTACCCAATTTGGGAAGCTGCATCTGTTGATGAATGGTTATACAATGGCGGTCCTTATGAGCTAATTGTTCTACACTTCTTACTTGGTGTAGCTTGTTATATGGGTCGTGAGTGGGAACTTAGTTTCCGTCTGGGTATGCGCCCTTGGATTGCTGTTGCATATTCAGCTCCTGTTGCAGCTGCTACTGCTGTTTTCTTGATTTACCCTATTGGTCAAGGAAGTTTCTCTGATGGTATGCCTTTAGGAATATCTGGTACTTTCAACTTTATGATTGTATTCCAGGCAGAGCATAACATCCTTATGCATCCATTTCACATGTTAGGTGTAGCTGGTGTATTCGGCGGTTCCCTATTCAGTGCTATGCATGGTTCCTTGGTAACCTCTAGTTTGATCAGGGAAACCACTGAAAATGAGTCCGCTAATGAGGGTTACAAATTTGGTCAAGAAGAAGAGACTTATAACATTGTGGCTGCTCACGGTTATTTTGGTCGATTAATCTTCCAATATGCTAGTTTCAACAACTCTCGTTCTTTACACTTCTTCTTGGCTGCTTGGCCTGTAGTAGGAATCTGGTTCACTGCTTTAGGTATTAGTACTATGGCATTCAACCTAAATGGATTCAATTTCAACCAATCCGTAGTTGATAGCCAAGGTCGCGTTATTAATACTTGGGCTGATATTATTAACCGTGCTAATCTTGGTATGGAAGTAATGCACGAACGTAATGCTCACAACTTCCCTCTAGACCTAGCTGCTCTTGAAGTTCCATCTCTTAATGGATAAGGTTTTTCTCCTAACATATAGGAATTTTTGAAAGAAGAAAAGCCCAAAATACCCAATATCTTGTTCCAACAGGATATTGGGTATTTTTTTGTTTATTCTGAATCTTTCTATTCTGAATTCAGTTAACGACGAGATTTAGTATCCTTTCTTGCACTTTCATAACTCGTGAAATGCCGAGTAGGCACGAATTCCCCCAATTTGCGACCTAC
>Ga0153964_1000010_pt1 | contig 25990 bp, 24 predicted proteins | sample TSFL048MetaG_FD_104726 | JGI IMG/M metagenome (GOLD analysis project Ga0153964, IMG submission 104726) | Attine ant fungus gardens microbial communities from Florida, USA - TSFL048 MetaG | ecosystem: Host-associated > Fungi > Mycelium > Unclassified | place: USA: Florida, Withalacochee... | reverse complement strand
TCAAGGGCTCAGCCTTAAAGGGGGGGTACTGTCATATTCCAGAAATATGATAATTATGTAATTTATTTCTCCTAATTATTCTCCTAATATTAATAATAGTAGGATAGCGTAGTAGACTACTCTTCTCCTATTCCGGACTTCCTATAAGTACTAAGTAGTTACAGTGTAATTCCTCAGTTTGTAAATTAACGTCATCTGGTCTTAATTACATCTTATCCTCTCCGACTCCTCTACTTGACCACTTAGGACCTCTGCCTCGACGACTTCCACTACTCCAAAATACGCGACCAACCTCACGATCGGAGACCAGAACGCAACACATAAGTTGAAGCCAAGGTCGTTCAATAAGTCGTTCTCCGCTCCGATGTCCTTGACAGTCCGCCAGAGTCTTCTTTTTATCATTGCTAAGTATATCCTTCTCCGACATCGTATATTACTATGGAACAGAGTGTGGTTTCTAATTATTACTTATACTTACTTTCTCCGGAATTCCGTTCTTGACAGTTATACGGATCCCCGGACACTGGTAGTGAAATTTCGACGAGGTCTCAAATTAGGCATCCAAAACCAGATTGCCACCATGCCTTACAGATGGCCAGCTGACACCAACCCCAACGCATGGTACAAAGTAGCACAGAGGATCGACCAGGCGCACCTTGCAAATGAAGTCTTTCAGTCCATGTCGTGCTCCGCCCCTTCTGCATCACTCAGAACCGTCTCTGCCCGATCCCCACCATTGTCTGCAGCAAGGTTATTCCTTGCTCTGCTCCCACCAGTCATTCCGAAACCTCTGCCAACCACTCCATCTATGGGAGTCCCTATGGACATGGACGTTACTAGAAAAACAAGATTCTTGCCTCCGAGAGGGTGCTACCGATGCAGAGATGCAAACCATGTAGTCCGAGATTGTCTCCATCGCCTGGACATCCATCAGCTCACCACAGAGCAGCGGGAGGAGTTGATTGAAGATCTGTTGGTGTTGAAAGATGCAGTTCTGATAGAAGAGTTTTGTCCTCCGGAGGAAGAGGATTTTGTATAGTGTGGCCAGTGATAAGTGTGCCCCAGTCGCCAGTAAATAAGTTCACTATATTGACTATAGAGGACCCCAATATAATTAACAGTGAACTAGTAGATGCATTGCCCTCTATTCCTCTCGTCTTGGCTCTGCTCCACAAACCCAAGTAGGAGAAGAGACTGCCCAAACTCTTTTTAATCAGTGCTCTAGATGCACGAGGGACCTCCCTACTTCTGCCAGTAGAAATTGGAACTATGGACACGAGCAAACTCCACTCTGTCGAAGCTCTCCTAGACTGCAGAGTGACCAAAAGCCTCATCGACAGAGATTTTGTCTGTTCAAAAGGAATGAACACCTGGATCCTCTCATATAACATCCTAGTCTTCAATGTTGACAGTTCCCCTAATGAGGCAGGACAAATCTCTGAGGTTGTGAATATAGTTCTCCGTTACAAGACTCACTCCGAGAGGATGCTCCTGGCCATCTCCAGACTTGGGAAACAGTGTCTGATCCTAGGCTATGACTAGCTCAAGGACCACAACCCCAAGATTGACTGGGAAAAAGGAGAAGTCGAAATGACTCGTTGTTCTCTCTGGTGTGAGGAAGGACACACCCTACAGAAGGAACAAACTCACCAGAAGAGGATTGAACTCCAAGCCCTCTGATCTTGTTGTGACGGACCCATACCCCTGTTCCAAGAAGAGTCAGAGTCTGAAAAAGAGCCTCCACAAATGCACTACCCGAGTTGGGAGCTTGGAGACCGATTGTTCCTCACATGTCTCTTCTCAGAGCCCGACCAAGTCGACCTCCGAGCTATAGCCACAACATCTCAGTGCCTAGCAGAAGGAGCCAGATACAGTACAGAAGCATAGGCCACCACCACTCCACTGCCCACCTACATCGCAGAGTTCTGATCCGTATTCGCTAAAGAGGACTTTGACATACTACTGGAGCACTGCAAATAGGATCATGCGATTGAGCTAATACCTAGAGCAGAGCCTAAGTCGTCAAAGGTGTACCCCCTATCTCTGTTGGAGCAAGTGGAGTTGGATACCTTCCTGGGGGAGAACCTTCGTACTAGACGAATTCGACTTTCGAAATCCTCTATAGCAGCTCCCATGTTCTTTATTAAGAAGAAAGATGGTTCGCTCTGTCTAGTTCAAGACTACCACACTCTGAGCGCCATAACCGTCAAGAATAAATATCCTTTCCCCCTCATCTCTGAACTTATCTCCCAACTCTGCGGAGCCCGGTACTTCACAAAACTGGATGTCTGCTGGGGTTTCTCTAATATACACATCAACTCCGGAGATAAGTGGAAAGCAGCCTTTTGCACTAACTGAGGCTTCTTCGAACCCCTCGTAATGTTCTTTGGAATGACCAACAGCCCCGCTATCTTCCAGACTATGATGAACAATGTCTTCAGAACTATCATAGCAGAAGAAATTGTTGTAGTATACTTGGACGACATCTTGATCTTTACAAAGACGGAAGAGGAGCATGAACGAGTGGTCCAGAGAGTCTTAGAGATACTGGTGGAACACAAGTTATTCCTCTATCTGGAGAAGTGTGAGTTCTACTGGAAGCAGATTGAATACCTCAGGCTGGTCATCTTGGAGAACAAGGTTGCGATGGACCCTGTTAAAGTTGCCAGAGTCTGCAAGTGGCCCATCCTGGAGAGCCAGACTGACGTGCAGGCCTTCATAGGCTTCGTTAACTTCTACTGTCACTTCATCCAAGACTTTTCAACCATAGCTTGACCCCTCTTTGACCTCACTCGATCTGATCACGCCTGGAACTGGGGTATCAAGGAACAGGAAGCCTTCAAATGTCTCAAGATGGTGGTGACTACTGCTCCGATCCTAGTGTCACCCCAGGACTCAGAACCCTTCCGTATCGAGGCCAACAGTTCAGATTTCGCCTCTGGAACCATCCTCTCTCACCAGCTACCTAGAGAAAAAAAGTGACATCCGGTAGCTTTCTACAGCAAATCCCTGTCTCTGGTGGAACAAAACTACGAGATCTATAACAAGGAGATGCTTGCTATCATCTGCATACTAGAAGAGTGGAGGCACTTTCTGGAAAGAGCTCGGTACCTGGTAGAAATCTAGATGGACCACAAGAACCTGGAGTACTTTATGACAGCTAAAAAACTCAATTGTCACTAAGCCTGTTGGTCTCTGTACTTGGCTTGCTTTGACTTCAAGTTGATTCATCGCCCCGGATGCTCCATAGGGAAGCCAGACGCTTTATCGCAGAGACCAGACCATGGCAAAAGAGCCTCCGACAACGAAGACATAGTCCTTCTATGACTGGAGCTTATAACAGTCTGAGCCCTTGAAGGACTTCACCTGGAGAGACAAGAGCAAGACATGCTTAGAGAAATCTACCAAGGGAACCAGAAAGGCAACTAGGAAGAGCCCATAGCAAAGGCAGTGAGAGAACTCCAACAAACATTGAGTAAGATAGTCTATTCTGTGGAATAGTTGGAAGATGACGGAGTACTCCAGTTCAGAGGTAAGATCTACGTTCCCTGGAATTCGGACTTACGAAGGCCGATAGTCTTGCTATGCTATGATACAAAGGTCGCTGGACATCCCGGACGCTGGAAAACATTAGAGTTGGTATCTAAGAACTACTGGTGGCCTCAAACGTCTAGGTATATCAGGTAGTATGTCAGCACCTGTGATCTCTGCCTCAGAACGAAACTGATAAGGCAGGCTCTGGTAGGCGAACTGTATCCTCTCCGAATTCCAGACTCGCGATGGAATACGCTTAGTGTGGATTTTCATTGCAGAACTCCCCCTCTCCTCCAGACATGACATGGTAATAACAGTGGTAGACTCGGTGTTGAAATGGGCACACTTCATTCCAATGCATATGACGGTAATAGCAGAAGGAGCAGCCCAGCTTTTCTTACATCAAGTCTGGAAACTCCATGGTCTTCCAAAGTATGTAGTCTTGGACCGTGGACCTCAGTTCATCACTCGTTTCACCAGAGAGCTTTACCGCCTCCTAGGAATAAAGTTGGCATCTTCTATAGTCTGGCACCTCCAAACCAATAGGCAGACAGAATGCATCAACCAAGAATTGGACCAGTACCTCCGGCTATTTGTAAATGAGTGGCAGGACGATTGGTATGATCTCTTACCCATGGTAGAGTTCCAGCACAACAACCACGTCCACTCCACTACCCAGCAGCCTCCATTTCTACTCGACACTGGACGTATTCCTTGCATAGGCTTCGAACCCTGACAGAACCACTTGGACTTAGAGATGGTCAATGAGTTTACAGAAAGAATGAGAATAGCGATCGAAGAAGCAAAATCCGTGATCTGCAAGATACAGGATGACATGAAAAGATACTATGACCATTGAAGAACTCCAGCTCCGGTATTCAAACTTGGCGACAAAGTCTTCCTCGATGCATCAGATATCCATACTATACACCCCTCACAGAAACTCTTGCACCGACAGCTTGGCTCCTTTGTAGTGGAACAGCAGATTGGACCTATGGCCTATCGCTTAAGACTGCTACACAGGATAAAGCAACTCTATTCAGTATTCAATATAGTAAAACTTACTCCAGCCCCAGACGACCCGATTACAGGATGCATGATAGAGGACTACCCACCACCCATAGTCATCGACGGAGAAGTGGAGTAGGAAGTAGAGGAAATACTTGATAGTCGTTGGCACTGGAGAAGATTCCAGTACTTCATTAAGTGGAAGGGATATGGCCATGAACACAATTCCTGGAAGTCCGCTTCTGAAGTCTCTGCACCAGAACTCACAGTGGAGTTTCATTGCAAATACCCCGGAGCTCTGAGACACATCCGACCTGCGGAGTTCGACAACATTTTTCATTCCAAGTCCATCGCTCTGAGATGTAGCAATCTTGAAGGGGAGGTGAATGTAAGGGGACACCTCCATTTCCATCCCTAAACGGCATGACAATACTCTGGAGCTACCTTAGCCTGTTTACTAGTGATACTTAAACACACTAGTTTAGCTCCGATCCTGCCAATCCTGACACTAAGAGATGTATATAATATAGAGGATCCCTCCAGGAGCCTCATCCTAATCTCTGAGGATTCTCCTGGAGGTGAGTTGTACCATAATCACAATCTGTAATATTACTGAGGATTCTTCTAGAGTCTTGTGTCCAGTCACCCTTACAGAGCCTGTATTAGTCCTCCAGAGTAACTCTGTACCTAATCAAATATTACATAGTAATATTTGGTCTTATCTCCATCATTCCAAGAGCACTCCATTATCTCCTAGCGTACTTTTATTGTTCAGACCCTGGTTACCAAATACAGGGATGCAAAGACACCATAGTATATATAATGTAAATTATTCTCTCCAAGAGCCTTATCTAATTCTCTAAGGAATCTCCTGGAGGTAGGTTGTAACATATTTCATAAACTATAATTTAACTGAGGAATTTCCTGGAGTATTTCTACTCTAGTTGCCCTTATAGTAGAATTAGATCTCATTACCAGAGCCCCAGAAATTCTCAGTAGACAGCCACCCTCCAGTTACCCTCTACTAACAAACTCTGGCCCTCTAAGCACTCTGCTCCAAAAGAGATGTCACTCCCTGTGGATACTCCTCTAGCTATAGCCAATGCCTTGGGCTACCTGCAACACCATCTCCAAGAGCTCACTGAATACCAGAATGCTTCAGAACACACTATCAATGCTACTCTTATGGGTCTGATAGCCTAACTATAACAACTCACTCAATTCATGACCAGCCCTGCTCCCACTCTGACCGTCACTCCACCTCCTGTATCTGTACCTCCCCTGCCTGTCAGCTCACCTCCCCTGGTCCCAGCTGCTCCGTCTAAATAGTAAGCAAGGCCAAAACTCCCCTCTCTCCCAGACTTCTCCAGTGATTAAAGTTCTGGTTGAGCTTTCTTTAACTTCTGTATGCTATATTTGCATCTGGTCCTGGAGCAGTTCAGCTACGATAAGAAAAAAATCTTCTAGACTCTTACTTTTTTCAAGAATGGAAGGGCTACAAGATGGTCCAAAAATCTCTTTTGCTAGGAAGCAGACACTGGCGTTTTTCCCATTCAATCCTGGGCTAACTTTGAACAACAGTTCCAGAGTCAGTTCTTTCTAGTTAACGTGGAAGTAGATACCGTCAATACTTTGGAAGGGTCCTTGTACTATTAAGGAAACCAAACAGTGGACAATTACTTGGACAGCTTCCTGACCTTAGTCTTGGATGCCAGATATACAGACTCTTAGACCCTGGTAGTAAAATTCTGCTGTTATGCCATACAAACGTTTAGGCAAAATAAGTGACAATTTGCACCCTAATAACCAGAATAACCAGCTCAAGAGAAGAGCTTGGTCCCCCTAGAGATGTTCCCTAGATACCCAGTCATAGACTCGAGCACCTAGCTTGAGTAGCAGAGTAGTGGCTGTGACCACTGCTACATACACCTCATAGACGCTTGCCCAGACACCCTATATCAGATTTCCAATGGATTTTCCTTCTAGAAGTGCTCTTGAGGATGGAAGTGAACTTAGACGAGTTAATGCAACCTGAGCAACATCATACCTTAGTGGCTGGCAGCATTATTTATAGAAGAGTTATAATCAGATCTGAGCCATCATCACTGATGGCTAATTATAGCAAGATTAAGATAGTTAAGCCACTATGGAGTTGCATTGCAATAGCAGTGAAAGGAAATTGGAATCTGGGAGAGTAAAAAGACATAGAAGAGGTAAAGAGAAGAACAGAGAAGTGTCAAGAACATGCGGAGCAGGGGTAGAGTGACCCAGAGTAGAGTGGAATTACCCCAGAGTGGAAGGGAGTTGACAACAAAAGTAAGGGAACAACCTTGGTCTCAGCTTATGCACTATGCCTCGATCTGCTGTTGTGTATGTGGTTGCATATTTCAGGAGGATAGAATTGTTGTCAGGAATGTAGGAGAGGAGTGGTATATAAATTGATAGGAGTGGAGATGGATATTAAAGATGTAAATGACTTTAATCTACAAACTAAGGAACTAGGATGTAACTACTGAAGTACTTATACTAAGTCCGGAATAGAAGGAGTACAAGTAACTAATCTACATCCTGATCCTATAGGAGTAGACAACAGGAGTTTAGGAGCGAAAAATTAGTAATAATATAAAATATAAAAGAAATTATATTATTAAATGGGTATTTTCTATTATATGACAAGAAGCTAAGAAGAGAGGCAGCAGGAAGGCTAGATGAAAATAACACACTCGAGAGCAAGACAACTCAAGATCGCCGTCTCCATCTATGGCCCAGCAAGAGGCTTAAGCATCATGTGAGGGAGGGTTCCCAGAGTAGGACTAAAAGAGTAGGGAGCAGTTAGCCAGTGTTTGGGAGGGGTGCCATCTCATTATTACAGCCTTGCTATGTTTAGAAATTCAGAGGTTTTCTTTGTCTCACTTTCTTTATTGTCTTTTTGCTTTGTAATCATAATAAAATACTCTAGGGCACAGAAGGGAACTCAATCATCATACCTCTATCATTATCCCTCTCTGTTGCTCTAGAGCTTAATGGCTATTCTTGAGTAACTAAATTTCTAAGTTTCTAAGTGTTCTCTTTTACTTTCTAAAACCTACCAAACCTCTCTCTCGATGGGAATTTGAGCCCCAATGAACTTGGGCATTTGCTTGCACTAGGAGTTAATAGCTCACTATGTATTATTGGAGTTGGCTTCTAGTTATATGATCAGCTAAAGAAGAGCCCACACAATGGCACAGGAGTTCTAGGTAGTTCTGCTATATTGACAGTGAGCCAGACTACTAGACTAGGTAAGGGCAGTAGTGTCACGACATGAGACAAATGTACGTCTTAGAGATCCTATTACAGTAAGACCTATCTCGAGTGGATTCATAAATACTTTATTATTATTTCTTTTGGCTATTTAAGTCTCCCTTCCTATTTCCCATTGTCTTTAAGCTCTTTTTTTATATTTGATCATTTCCCCAGTGCTTACTTGTTAGTGCACAATTGTAAGATATCTCAGAGACTTTTTAAATTCTCATTTGTTTTTACCTTTGTCTATAATCAATTCCCTTTGATCTCCATTACTGCCAGAGACTCAAGTTGAATGTCCAAAGTCAGATCACCACAATACCCTTTGGATGATCCATAGACACTGATCTAGAGACCTGGTATGCAATAGCCTAGAGAATTAACCAAGTGCAGTTGGCGAATAAAGTCTTCCAGTCCATGCTCCATTCAACGACCTCGACCCCCACGTGCTCTGCCCTTCCTCAATTGACCCCTTTCTTGGTACTTCATCCCTCTCTAACAGCTCTGCCCCCCATTTCACCAAGGCCCCCTTCATCTACACTGTCGGGAAGGATACCTATGAACATAAATGTAGTCCGAAAGATATGCTCTTTGCCTTCATAAGGGTGCTATTGGTACAAAAAGACCAATCATCTTGTGAAGGACTGCTCCCACTGCTTGGATATCCAAAGGTTAACCATGGAACAGAGAGAGGAATTGATTGAAGACTTAATGGCTCTGAAGGATGCAATAAAGGAGAAGAAATTTTGCTCCGTTCTGGAAGAGGATTTTGCTTAGCATAGCTAGTGAAAAGTATGCCCCAGTCACTATTAGTAAATAGGTTTGCTGTATTGAATATAGAAGAGATCAATATAGATACTAGTAAACCTATAAATGCACCCGTTACCTTTACTCCAGATAGAAAAGCCCTACCTTGGGAGCCAAAATGGAAAAAGAGGCTACCTAAATGACTCTCCACTAACACCCTCGATGCTTATAGAACATCCATCGTTCTCTCCATAAAGATCAGCACCACTGATACCAGCAAAGTATACTCCGTCAAGGTACTTTTAGACTCCAGAGCTATGGATAACTTCATAGATAAAGATTTTGTCCATACAAAAGGTATGAGTACCTGGAGCATCTCTCGCTCTATACTGGTATACAACATAGACAGCTCCCCTAACGAGACAGGTCAGATCTCCAAAGTGGTGAATATAGTCCTCTGTTATAAAACTCACTCCAAAAGGACGTTCCTTGCCATCTCCAGTCTTAGAAAGTAGAACATGATCCTTAGCTACACCTGGCTCAAGAACCACAACCCAGAGGTCAATTGGCAAACTGGAGAAGTATAGATGAACTGATGCCCTCCTCAATGCAAAGGATGCCACGTGATCTGAAAGAAACAAGCATCGTGAAAGAAAGTGGAGGCTAGAGCTGTCAACATTTGTCAAGCCATATCTTCTCTGGAGTACACAAAAGACTTGGAAAAGGACAAGATCCTCTGCCAGACATGTAAAATCAAATATGAACAAGGAGACAAACTCTTCATAACGAAATTACTCCTGGAGTCCACTGCAGTGGACCTATGCACCACCTCCATGATTGTAAGGGGATAACTCTAGAGGTATGCTTAGTGACGTGGGTAGGCTCCCACCTAAGGGCTGTCATCCTGCCAATCGCATTCTCACTCTCTCCTGTCTTTCCTTCTGTGACATACTGTGTGATTCCTCTAAAACTATTATTGGACTTAGTGTGAATATCTGTCAGGTACCATGAGAATGGTGCCTTGATGATCTAGTAGTATAAATACTAGTCTGCTGTTGTAGATATACTTCAGTTGAATATCACCTTAGCTTCTGGGACTACTCAATAAGCTTACTGGGCCTTCGCTTGTGTGTGAAGTGTGCCCTAACAATGATCTCCTAGAAACTTGCAGAAGGAGCCCATTGAGCCTTGGAAACACGGAAAAGACTTTTCATCTTACCTAACTGTGTCAAAGGATTTGAATCTGTGTTTGCAAAGGAAGACTTCAACATCTTTCCAGAGCACAGGCAGTAGGACCATGCTATCAAGCTTATTCTGGGTTCAGAGCCTAAGTCGTTGAAGATTTACTCTCTATCTTCAGTGGAATAAAAGGAGTTGGACTTCTTCTTGGAGGAAAATCTGTACCAGACGAATTTATTCTTTCAAATCTCCTATGGTAGCTCCAGTGTTTTTTATCAAGAAGAAGGATAGCTTGCTCCGATTGGTTCAGAACTACCAGGCTGTCATATTCCAGAAATATGATAATTATATAATTTATTTCTCCTAATTATTCTCCTAAAATTAATAATAGTAGGATAGCATAGTAGACTACTCTCCTCCTATTCCAGACTTCTTATAAGTACTGAGTAGTTACAGTGTAATTCCTCAGTCTGTAAATTAACATCAATTAGTCCTAATCGTATCTTATCCTTTCTGACTCCTCCACTTGACCGCTTAGGACCTCTGTCTCGACGACTTCTATTACTCTGAAATACACGACCAATCTCACAACTGGAGACCGGGGCATAACACATAAGTTGAAGCCAAGGTCGTTCAACAAGTCATTCTTTGCTCTGACGTCCTTGATAGTCCACCAGAGCCTTCTTTCTGGTTTTGCAATCACTGTTAAGTACTATCTATTCTCCAAGATAGTTTAGTACATTATTCCAGAGTATAACTCTATTATTACTCTATTCCTCCACACTCTGTCTGTCCATCCTTGACAGAATTTACAGACTCACACCGGTTCTTGTTGTGTTTTAATTCTGGTGTCTCGCTAGTCTGTAGCTCCCTCTTCCGGGAGTAATTCCATCTCTCTTGCTGACCAAACTATCAGTTGCTTTACTTCAGGCCTCCCAAGGAGGTCTAGATATCTTCAATCGGGGACTCCTCGCACTCCGGTGTGCCCCCACTCATCTCCACCTCTAGTGAAACCTTTGGAATTCTATGGAGTGGACTCCACCACTATCTCTCATATCAATGACAACCCAGACTGGGTCGACGCTCCTATTCCTGTTTCTACTCCTATGTTCCAAACTCCACCTGTCACTGACCATAATCCCATTCACAACTAGCTAACTGAGGCTCTCTGACAATCATCGGAAAACCTTAACAGAGGATCAGCACCAAAGCCCCACCAATTGAAGACCTGTATTCTGGACACCTTTGACAGTTCTGACCCTCACAAGCTCAATCACTTTCTATTCCAATGCCAACTCTTTTTCTGTACCAACCCTTCGCAATTTTCCACCGATGAAGAGAAAATTAATTTTGTGATGACCTATCTCTCTGGTATAGCGCAAGATTGGTTTGAAGTTGCACTACAACAGGAAGACCTCAGCTACACACAACTCTGGCTTTTCACTTGGCATCTCTTTATGGAAGAGCTCCGAGTGCATTTCAGACTCTTGGACCTAGTAGGGGATGCTACTAATCTCATCGATAACCTCCGTATGAAGCCAAGGGATAAAATTTCCACTTACAATATGGAATTCATGTGGTACACAGTACAGTTGAACTGGGGTGATACAGTTCTATGCCATTGCTTTTACCAGGGACTGCCAAATCGTCTTCAGGACCTGATAGCAAACAGGGAACAGGGAAAATCCATCTCCTTCTATGCCATGTATCAACTGGCAATCACCTTTGACAGTTGCTACTGGGAACGAAATCGCGAACGAGATCGTTTCTGTAATACAGAGAAGGAGGCAGCAGATAGTTACCACCGAAAACAGAGTAGAATGGCTCAGTACTCCGCCTCCTCACAAAGCTCTGCTCTGTCTTGTCTCCAGTCATCTACTACTCTGCCACAAACCACGCCATCCCAGAGTTCCCTAAAACCCTCTAGACAACCATCCTCTATTGTTAAGTCACTATCCCTGTCCACTCCGCGTATTGACCTCTCCGACAAACTAGGCAGAGACGGTAAATTGAACAGCAATGAGCATAAGCGCCATATCAACAATAACCTCTGCCTATACTGCAGATCGAAGAACCACAAGGTAGATGGATGCCCTAGGAAACAACTGGTGAGAGCATGATTAACTACTCTGGAAGAACAAGAGACTCTGCTCTCTAAGAACTCCTCGGAAAACTAGAGTGTAGCTCCCAAGACTCAGCATAAACTGGGAGTCGCATTGAACTCATTTGTGCAACTACAAGTCCAATACGTCTTAATGCATCCGCTCTTTCCAATCCAAATTCTCTTTGTATACCCCTTGTCTTTCCTCTGGTGTGTGCTCCAGACCATCTCCAGTCTATACCCATCTGAACGCTGGTAGACTCCAGATCTACATATTGTTTTTTGGACTCTACTTTTGCTCATGGACATTCTCTTTCTACTACTCCTACTCTGTCTGTGGAACTACACCTGTTTGATGGAACCTCGAATAATATTATTTCTGAGATAATATTGTTGCCTGTAAAATTCCCCTCTGGTGAATACATGACTCTTGACTTTTACGTCACTCCGCTTGATTCTTGTTGTTCTCTGGTATTAGGTTACTCTTGGCTTACCCACTACAATCCGTTGATTGACTGGGTTTCTGGGTCAATATCCTTTCGACCACCATCTTTACTCCAAAGTCCAGCTTTTGTTCCTCCTGTTGAAACCTTGGTAAATCCTCTGTTCTCTCCAGCAGAAAACCCTCTGCAGTTCACCCCATCTGAGACATCTCCGTCTAACCCCAAGCGACCTCATATCGCGATTATCAGTGTGCCAGCCCTACTCTAGGCCTCGCGGCTATCAGGCTTGAAAATATTTGCTCTCCAATTCAGTTCTACAGTACAGGCCAAATCCACTACCATATTCGAAAAAATCGACCTCTCCTCTATTCCAGAGGAATATCATAAGTACGCAGATATTTTTAGCAAGTCCAAAGCAGAAACACTCGCTCCCCATTATCCTTATGACCTCCGAATTGATCTGGAGAAAGATTCCCATCCTTTAGTAGGAACCATCTACTCTTTGTCCAAATTTGAATAGGAAACATTAAAGAAGTTCATTGACAAAAACCTGACCAATAGATTCATCTGTTCGACATTGTCATCTTACAGAGCGCTGGTCCTGTTCGTAAAGAAGAAAAATGGGTCTCTCTAGCTCTGTGTAGATTTCTGCAAACTCAACAGAATCACGAAAAAAGATTGATACCCACTTCCCCTCATCTCCAACCTCCTAGATTCTCCCCACAAGGCTCGTATTTACACCAAAATCGACCTTCGATATGCATACCATTTGGTCTGCATTGCCAAAGGAGATGAATGGAAAACCACCTTCTGTACTTGTTATGAAGCCTTCGAATGGTCAGTAATGTCATTTGGACTAACTAACGCTCCAGTTGCCTTCCAACGCTTCATGAATGATGTGTTCTCTGACCTCCTGGATGTGTGCATAGTGGTTTACTTGAATGACATCCTAATCTACTCCAACAATATCACGCAACACTGGAGCCACATCAAAGAAGTGCTGAAACGACTCCGAAAAGCGGGATTGTACACAGAAGCAGAAAAATACGAGTTCCATTCAGATTCTGTTGAATATCTAGGCTATGTTCTATCTCCAGCTGGTTTGACCATGTGCAACACTAAAGTGAAAACCATTCAGGAGTGGCCGAAACCAAAGAAAGTAAAGAATATTCAGTCCTTCTTAGGTTTCACCAACTTCTATAAATGTTTCATTTTCAATTATTCAGACATAGTCATTCCACTCACTTGTCTCACTAGAAAGAACAGTCCGTGGAACTTTGATGACGATTGTAGGATAGCATTCAATACCCTGAAACAAGTCTTCACCTCCGCTCCTATCCTTATACATTAGATTCTGGACGCGCAACTCATCGTGGAAACCGATGCCTCAGACTATGCTCTTGCTGCTATTCTCTCCATTATAACTAAAGATAATGAGATCTACCCCATAGCCTTCCACTCCAGGATATTCTCTGCTCCGGAACTCAACTACGATATCTATGACAAAGAATTACTTGTAATATTTGAAGCCTTCAAAATCTGGCGACACTATTTAGAGGGGTCCGCTTCACCGATTGACGTTGTAACGGACCACAAGAACTTGGAATATTTCTCAACAACCAAGATTCTAATACACCGACAAGCAAGGTGGTTGGAGTACCTCTCTCAATTCAACCTCATAATTTGCTTCTGCCCTGGATGTTTTGGCACCAAACCGGATGTACTCACTAGATAATGAGATGTCTACCCAAAGGAGAGAGATAATAGCTATGCTTCAGTAAACTCTTATAACTTCCGTCCAGTTTTTACTCATGAACAAATCGCAGTATCTCTCCGAGCAACCATTCTTACCACTCCAACACTTCGTGCAGTCACGATATTGGATCAAAACCAACTCTACTCCAATATTCTAGCAACACTCCCCTTCGACTCCTCCATCTCCGACCATTTACTCCATCTGGAAGAACATTGGTCGAAAGATGGTACAGGGTTTCTCAGACTCGACAACAGAATGTATGTTCCAGATAATGCCAACTTATGCCTCCGAGTTCTCTAGTATCATCACGACTATGTCCTAGCAGAACACCTGGGCCAAAACAAAACACTGGAACTCATACAGAGACATTATACCTGGCCAAACATCTGCGACGACATATAGAAATTCTGTAAGTCTTGCATTACCTGTATGAGATCCAAACCACAGCGTCACAGACCATACGGATCCCTCCAACAACTTCCTATCCCAGAACGCCCATAAAATTCAATTTCTATAAACTTCATAGAGAAACTTCCTTCCTCCTCCAGTTTTGATACCATCCTCGTTATAGTAGATCGCCTATCAAAACAAGCCATATTCATCCCCACTCAAGACACCATCACTTCAGCGGAACTAGCATGCCTTTTCGTTATCCATGTTTTTTTAAAGCATGAAGTTCTATCTTATGTTACGTCTGACCGTGGCTCAGAATTTGTCTCTCACTTCTTCCGTTCCCTAGGTACCATCCTAGATATGAGGCTTCACTTTACCAGTAGATACCACCTGGAAGCAAATGGTCAAGCAGAATAGACCAACCAGACATTGGAACAGTATCTCCGCATATATTGCAATTACCAACAGGACAACTAGTCTGAACTGTTACCCCTAGTGGAATTTGCTTACAACAATGCCCCTAGTGCTACCACTGGTGTCTCCCCATTCTTCGCCAACAAAGGATATCATCCTAACCTCAGTGTGTACCCAGAACGAGATATAACTTCTTCCTATGCCCATAACTTTGTACTTAACCTTGACGAACTACAAGACACGCTCAAAGAAGAAATAGCCAAAGCCCAAAGACGATACCAACTCTCTACTGACTTTCGTCAACAACAACCACCAGACTTCCAAGTTGAACAATTAGTATTCGTTAGATCGCAGTACTTCCAGACGACTCGCCCATCAGAAACTCTCCAAAAAGTACCTCAGACCATACGAGATAATTGCCCAGCCCAGTCCGCAATCCTTCATACTCTGCCTTCTGGATACCATGAAGACCACCCATCCTGTATTCCATATCTCTATGCTCAAACCAGCCACACCCAACACCTTCCAGTAGCGCTCCGAACCTCTGCCAGCACCAGTAATCATCGACAGAGAACCAGAATATGAAATCTCCAAGATAGTCGACTCCAAGATTGATTGCTGGAGGGTATGCAAACTGCTTTATAAATGTAAGGGGACATCTAGGGTTGTACTTAGTGAGTTCTGAGGGTCTGTTCTATTAATAGTCTAGTGACAGATCATGTATCACACTCCCATTGTTCCTGACTTCTCCTGTCTGTGTCATGCAGTGCGATGCCTATTATTAGTTATTCTAGAACATTCTGTGATTATAGATTGGTTGCCATGGTGCTGTATGCCTGACTATCTAGTGTAGTATATATACTAGTAAGTGTGTGTAGATATATCCCCACTTGAATCTCAAACTAGCTTCCGAGACTATCTACTAGCTTAAGGAATGATCATCTACTGAGTGGTCCTCTTACAGAGATCGCCTACTGAGTGGTCCTCTTACAATAAAGTTATATGGCTGGGATACGAAGATACCGACAACGACTCCAAATAGTTACCAGCAACAGAACTGGAACACGCCAAAGAGTTACTGAATGATTTTCATCTCAAGTATCCATCTAAACCGAGACTATTACAACCCTGAATTACCTCCATCCCATTTCCTTAACTCTGTTTCTCTGTATTCACTCTGCTTCAAAAAAAAAAAAAAAAAATTATCCTTGAGTATTTGTACACACTCCGGAGTACAGTTTCATTTGCACTAACTTGCTTACTTGTATTCCGCTCTGCAGTTCCCGTTGCAATCTGATACTTGTATTCAAAAGCAGTCTCTATTGCAAAACTTGGGTACTTGTATTTCTCTGCAGTTTCCCTTGTGATCGTCGATTACTTGTATTCTTGCTTCATCATATATTATTACTCACATCCATTTTCAGCCACAGGGAGAATAATATTTATCAAACAAAAAAAAAAAGTTACAAGTTTTCCATTCCAACAGAGTACATGACCGGAGAAAAGTTACCAACACCTTCTTCCATGCCCTCCATTCCATTCTCCTCTTCCTGTCCTCTAGTTTCTTCCTCCTCTTCCACTCTATTTACTCTTTCTTTCTTCTGTTTTCCCTTTTCTTTACTCCCCTGTACCCACATTGATTCTCCCTCGAACTCCGGCTATAAATTTCATTCCTCGTTAGAGTCTTCGTTCTCCATGCCAGCAAGTTTCTCTAAAGCCACCACAATCCTCCAGATGTTCTTCCTCATACTGCTCAACTCACTCAGGCCATTTAACTTTCTCAAAATCTCTGCCTTCCACTCCACATCCATCTGTTGTTTTACTTTCCTCGCATTGGACCTCCTGGCCATTTCTGCCTTGGCTTTCGCTCGTGCCCTGTCTGCATCAAAAGGCTTATAGACAGCCTTGGCCTCGGCGCAGGGAGCGCAGGAAGTTGCATGACTACAAAAAGAAATTGACAGAAAAGGGAAACAATTCAAACAATACTTATGGCAAGGTTTAGGGAATACACAAGATTCCGAAGTTCATGCACCTCTCATACAAACTTCCCCCACCAACGACTGACATCCCCATTTCTCTTGTCAACTCTTCGCGTCATTGGGGAGCCTCCAGAGTTTTTTATGGCAGGTATCGAACACGTTGCTTCTTGGTCAGAGGCAGAAGGTCAATGAGGTTCATCTCCTTGTTGGAAGGAAGAGATGAGGGTGGCAGAAAGGTCTTCATCCAATTCTTGTGCCATTGTTGTTCTACGGCAGCGATGCGGTCCACCTCTAAATGTTTGGCCAAATTTCTCTGGTGATCTTCTTCTCTCCGTCTTGTCTCCTCCTCTTCCTGTTTTTTTCACGCCTCTTCCTCCAGTTTTTTTCTGCTCTGCCATTTTCGCCTTTTTGCAGGCTTGGCACTCAAGGCATTCCTTTTCTTTCTGCTGTCGAAGCAGGGTTTTTGCCTCAGCACATCTTCTTGCCAACTCAGTCCCGTAAGACTCGTCATCGGAGTCAAAGAGGTTAGCAATCAAGGTAGAATTAAAGGACATGGTAGTAGAATTTCAGGATTAAAAGTCCGCAATGAAAAAATTTTAAAACCAAAGTCAGATGATAATTAAATTACTTATGCATAGAAGCTTCAAGGGCTTAGCCTTAAAAGGGGGGTACTATCATATTCTAGAAATATGATAATTATATAATTTATTTCTCCTAATTATTCTCCTAAAATTAATAATAGTAAAATAGCGTAGTAGACTACTTTCCTCCTATTCCGGACTTCCTATAAGTACTGAGTGGTTACAGTGTAATTACTCAGTCTGTAAATTAACGTCAATTAGTCCTTATCCTCTCTGACTCCTCCACTTGGTCGCTTAAGACCTCTGTCTTGACGGCTTCCACTACTCTGAAATACGTAACCAACCTCATGACTGGAGACTGGGGCGCAACACATAAGTTGAAGCCAAGGTCGTTCAACAAGTCGTTCTCTGCTCCGATGTCCTTGATAGTCTGCCAGAGCCTTCTTTCTGATTTTGCGATCACTATTAAGTACTGTCTATTCTCTGAGATAGTTTAGTACATCATTCCGGAGTATAACTCTATTATTACTCCATTCCTCCACACTCTGTCTGTCTGTCCTTGACACAGGCACTCAATTCTATAATGGTCAAGAACAAATACCCCCTCCCACTGATCTCCAAACTTATATCCCAACTCTGCTAAAAGAGTGCAAAAGGGAATTGCATACTGGGATAAACAAAATAATGATGTGCTAGCTCCCAATTGCATACTAAAGGTCCAAGGGGAGATTATCAAAGTTGAAGGTTTATAAATAGTTAGAGAAATAAGAATTATATGCAGTTCTAGTAAAATATATATCGGTGGTTATGAAAGGATCGTAAGATCTCTCTAAATCATTGTTACATAGCCTTCCTAAGGTATCAACCTTCACATACCATAACAAAAGCTCCTCTGGAAAATACAGTTAGTTGATCACTCATGGACCCTCCACACTCAGTTGCCTCCTTGTCTGCACTCCCAACACCGAACCTTACAGGTGTGATGCAATCCAAGTGTGCACCTAGTCAAGCTTTTCCAGCCTGCTGTCCTCTCTAAAGCCTGTCCGAGTTGCATTTACATCTTCTCTCTAGATTGAGTTCTGGGTATATTCTGTGTTTTTCCCAAGACATCCCACTAGTCCTAGTCTTCTTACTCTCAATAGATCCACATTCACAATTCCAGAGGCAGTGTAGATGGAGGTGGGAGTCAAGAGGTTTTTCTCCAATCCAACTGCACTCTGGATACTATATTAAAATATTACAAAGCCCTAAACTCAAGAAATAAAATATAAAAGGGAAAATATTACTACTTTTAGGATTTGTAAGGGGATCACTTGGCGGCACCCAGAACACACTCGACTATAGTAGAGGAGGCATCTTAAGTTAGACCATGAATAGCCTAGGAGATCAAACTATTGTTGAGGTAAGGTATTCTACCATACATCACTAGCTACTTATACTAGACTAGCCTGGTCTGTGTGCCAGTCACTATGGACACAGATATCAGGACAATAATAACTACACTACCAGATATAGCTATGTAGTACTGTGATGGAGACCTGAACTAGAGGGAAGAGAACTATAGACCGTGAACTCTAAGGATCCATGGGAGCACTAGCTGATGCGAACCCTACCAGGTTATCTAAGCAATCTTAGGGTTGTCCCCTTACAAAAGACTAGGAAAACTAGTGTTAAGACCATAGTCTAGACTGGCTGCTTTACCAAGCTAGCTGTTTCCACATCCCAAACCCAAATAGCTTTAAGAAATGTAAAAGCTCATAGTATTTTCTAAAAAGGATTGCTAATTGAGAACAAACTAAGAGATAATTATAGGGATTTTAGTATATATACTTGTGTGACTAATTACCTAATTAATTGTATCCCATCAAACTCTTAGTACAGTATGTGAGTACTAAGATCTGGACTAGTAGTGTTATATTATAATAGTATCTTCTCTCTAAGACTATACCCTTGTGGCCTTTGGACTATATAGTTATTAGACTTTGGTATGATACTGTCATACTAGACAGCTATTTAGGCAAGATAAGTGGTATTTTTTACATAATAACCATAATAAACAGTTTAAGAGATAAGTTGAACTCCCCAGAAGATAACTACTAGATATTTAGTTGTGAACTTGAGCATACTACTTAAGTAGCAGAATAGTAGCTATGACCACCACTACAGAGATCTCATAGAAATTTGCTCAGATATTTTATAGCAGATCTATAATAGAACTTTTCTCTAGAGTACCCTCAAGGATAAAAAGAACTTTTAAAGGCTTATCTCTACAAGAATAATGTTACATCTTGACAGACTACTACCTATCTATATAACTAGATTACTATTGGATCAGAACCCATTGCTCTAATAACTAATTATAGTAAGACTGGCAAGACAAAGCATACTTAAGGGTGTTATGACTTGACAAAATAGCTAAGTTATTATTTATATTTCTTTTTTTTTGGACTTACTATACAAAAAGAAGTATGAAAAAGTATTATATCATAAGTATCATAGTATCACAGTTATATGAATAGGATGTCATAGTATTATATCACATGACTAAGTCACATAAGGAGTGTGGGAAAATAGTACACAGACTATATAGTAGTTGTATAAGTAATGTACAAGAAATAAATAAGAACTCTATTAAGTTTTTTTTATCAACTTAGACTTAGTGTCATGTTGTTACACCGCAAGTGAATTTTCTATGAAAGATAACATTTGATACATGTTATACCAATGGAATCTCAATTAGAATTCACTCTAAAACCCTTTCTATATCCTCAGAATGTAATACTATATGATAAGTACATTGAGCAGGTGATAATCGACCTAGAGCTTATATTGAGACCTCGAGAAGCAATTAAGATGAACTGGTATCAGGTTACTAAGAGAGTTACTAAGGGACTATGCTCTAGATCCACTCTTGAATAGACCAACTTAAAAAAATAGTAAAATTGAACTCTAGAACCAGTACTACTCAGGTAAAGAACTTAGACTGATAGATTTTGTGCTTGTAAATAAGCATTGATGGCATCAGATCAGTTATACTTAGATAAATGACCTCTAGGATGTGACTTGGAGATACTAAATATTTATTAAGACTTGTTAACTGCTTAACAGATAATCAATGAAGTTTGCATTACAAAGCAGTATCAAGAGCATAATAGGGAAAGACAGAAGAACATTCTAGAAGAAAGCGGTAATGAAGATATGTCATCTTTAATAGAAAGGACTTGGTAAGAGAACACATCATTATAAAGAAAGGAGAGGGCTGTGAGAGTGACTGGAGTGGAGTATTCCAGAAAATTCCTTAGTTAAATTATACTATAGAATATGTTACAACTTACCTTCAGGAGATTCCTTAGAGAATTAGATGAGGCTCCTGGAAAGAATAATCTACAATATATATACTAAAATGTTCTTGCATTCTATTTTTTAGTAACCAGGGGCTGCACAATGAAATTGTGTTGGGAGGCAATGGGAGGTGCTTTGGGATCATGTGTGAGGGGTCCTCTTACAGAGGCTGTGTTAAGACTCTAAATCTCACAGTTGAATATGTGTTTTAACTTGAAGCTTATATCTAACACTTGATATCTTCACACTCCTTGTTAGAGGATCCAGTTAAGGTTTTCAGTAAAGTTATATTGGAGGAGAGATATCAACGAGACTTTGAGTAGCACTCTTGAGATTGTCCAAAAACAAGTAAGAGTACCGATCCCTTAGAGTAGAGGAATACAGAAAGGAATACAGAAAGAGAGAACTTACCGTTCTTTTCTCTTTCTGGGCTGTATTTATCCTAACTAAGTATTGTGACTATGTTACAATGTAGTAACACTACTTGTAACTAAGGGTGACTAGTTAAGTGACAAATTAGTGACAGAAGCGATAAGAGTAACAAGTCAAGTCAGTATCTAATAATGGATTAGTCTGGTATTGTTCTATTTAGCACAAGTCCAAAGATAGAGAAGGGAAAATAGTCTGAGGTTTTTTTGAAGAGTCCTGTCCATACCATGAGTCCATTGTCTCCTAGGATGTTTAGACATTTTATGCATTACTGTATAGTAATATCCTTATTCTGTACCATCAATGTTTCTTCTTGCATTGCTATCATTTCATCCACTAGCCATTTATTATCAGACCAAGGCTGATAATAACTGTAGTCCCATTTGATGTTCATAACAGGCTGTATTATCAGTAGGATTTTGGGAGGCCTTAGGACAGAAAAGAGACAATAAAATCCTGTAAGAGGACAATCCTGAGATCGCTTAGATAACCTGGTAGGGTTTGCATCAGTTAGTGTTCCCATAGATCCTCAGAGTCTGTGGTCTATAGTTCTCTTCCCTCTAGTTCGGGTCTCTATCATAGTACTATATAGCTATATCTGGTAGTGTAGTTATTATTGTCCTGATGTCTGTGTTCATAGTGACTGGCGCACAGACTAGGCTAGTTGTTAGGGGTCAATTCCAGCACTAAGGCGAAGACCTCTTAAGCTAATGGGTAGATCCTGAAGCTAAGGTGATATTCAACTAAGGTATATCTACGACAGAAGACTAGTATTTATACTACTAGATCGTCAAGGCACCATTCTCATGGTACCTGACAGATATTCACACTATGTCCAATAATAGATTTAGAGGAATCACACAATATGACATAGAAGGGAAAGTAGGGAAGACATGGGAACATGATCGGAGAGATGGCGGCTCTTAGGTGGGAACCTACTCACGTCACTAAGCACTGCCCTAGGGTAGTCCCCTTATACTAGTCTAGTATAAGTAGCTAGTGATGTACCTTACCTCAACAATAGTTTGACCTCCTGGGCTATTCATAGTCTAACTTAAGATGCCTCCTCTACTATAGTCGAGCATGTTCTGGGCACCACCAAATAAGTCCCTTACACCTTTGCTTATAATCAGATACCTTCTCAAGCTTTTTAATAATTTGTTCCTTCTATCACAAATAATCACTTACTGATTTGTGATTATTGGATTTGAACTAAAACAGTACTTAAGAGCAAAGTTTAGACAATTTGTTTAGTCTAAGGTTTAATCCTCAGACAAGAAGTCCTTAAATACAAAATTGTAATAGTCTGTATACTAGAACAGACTATTATATGCTACTACCTATTGTTCTACATATGGTAGTGCCTAGAAATAGCAATAACTTAACCTTATTGGGGCTATTTTTTGTTTTATTCAAAGATAAATAAGTATTAATAGATAATTAATTAAGTCTATGTACAAATATTAATGTTAGGGAACCACTCAGAGGCAATAACTCTTAAGCTAATAGATAGTCTTAGAAACTAGTTTAAGATTTAAGTGAAGTACATTTATGACACTTTACTAGTATATATAATCTATACTAGACGATCCCATAGGCAGTTACATGTACATAAATCAGTAATCACAATTGTCCTTAATTAAATTAAAAGGTATTGCACTATATGACATAGATAGGAGAAGCAAGGAATAGTAGAAACATAATACAAATAAATATAAAACTCTTAGTAGATATAAGTTTACTAGACTTACTAAGCAATATCCTAGATAATGTTCTCTTATAATTGAGGACTTTATATTTCTGTTAATATTAATTACCTTGAGGTTGTTCTGAAATTATTCTGAGCATCATAAAAGGGGCTTTAGCTAACTCTAAAAGTAAGGTATCAATTGTAGTAGTTTTTAAAATACTAGCAAATTAATATATAGTACTATAAAGATTATTTATTGATTGCCTTGAGATATGTTTGTATCACAAAAAGTCACTTACTAATTTGTGATGAGTGATTTAATACTTGAATAGTTCAAAAAAGCGAAGTTTAGACAATAACAAAAGATATTATTAAGTCTGAGGTCTAATCCTCAGACAGAGAGTCTTTATATATAGAATTGTAATAGTCTGTATACTAGAACAGATCATCACATGCTATTACCTATTGTTCTACATATGGTAGTGCCTTTGTACTAGAAATAGTAATAACTTAACCATATAAAAGCTGTCCTTTGTTCTAAGAAAAGGACAGATGACTATTTATGAATAATTAATAAAATCTATGTACAAATATTGAGGCCTTTATATCTTCATGAATATTAATTGCCTTGGTATCATTTTAGGCTCATTCTGAGTGGTATGAAGAAGGCTTCTCTGATACCTAAAAGCAAAGTATAAATTGTGGTAGTTTCCGAGATATTGGTAATTTAATAAATAGTACTATAATGGTTACCTGTTGATCTACTTAATATCTTGGCTACTATTGATCGCTTCAAGACATGACTAGTATCAATCAAAAGCTTTTTTCAAGGGCTTTTGGGTGCTATTAAGACCATGGGAATCATTGAAGATTTGATGGAGATATGACCAAATAAAGTTTGTGACAGTTTGATATCAAGTGAAAGGTCTTCTTAAGAGCTTTCAGACACTATTGAGACAATAGAAATCATCAAAGAATTGATGAAGATAAGTCTAAATGAAGTTTGTGACATCTTCTTTATTAGATTTGTATTTTGGTCAAGCTAATGTTCTTTCTTCTCTATGATTATTTCATGATTTTCAAACCTAGTTAGAAGTTTTTCTTGCTTGGGATCAGAGATTTACTAGTTCTTTCTTTAGAATATCTAGTAGATAGAAGACATAGGAAAAGATTGTCACAAAAAAGTGACTACTAAATAGTATCATAGAAGTATAACAAAATACCTGTTCAAATGAACTATATAAATAGCTGGACCCTCGTTAGCAAGTAGTCTTGCTAACATTGCCCTTTTGGTGTAGTGGTAAACCATACAGTATATGACTACTAGTCTATAGCACAACTGTGACAAAGGTATTGAATTATCACAAACTTCATTCAGCCATATCTCCATTAATTCTTTGATAATTCTTATGGTATTAATGGCACCAAAAAGTCCTTAAAAAGACCTTTTGATTGATATTAGTCACATCGTGGAGCAATCAGTATTGGTCAAGATATTAGGCAAATCAGTAAATAACCACTATAGTACTGTTTATTAAATTGCCAATATCTCAGAAACTGCCATGATTGATGCTTTGCTTCTAGACATCAGAGAAGCCTTCTTCATACCACTAAAAATGAGCCTAAAACAATGTCAAGGCAATTAATATTTGTACATAGACTTAATTAATTACCCATAGATACTCATTTGTTCTTTCTTAGAACAAAGGACAGCTTTCATATAGTTAAGTTATCTCTATTTCCAGTACAAAGGCACTACCATATGTAGAACAATAGATAGCAGCATATGATGATCTGTCCTAGTGCACAGACTATCACAATTCTATATATAAGGACTCCCTGTCTGAGGATAAGACCTCAGACTTAACAACATTTTTTGTTACTATCTGAACTTCACTTATAAGCCCCTTTTGAATATATCTTTAACCTAATCATAAACAGTAAGTGACCTTTTATGATATAAATGATACTAGGACTGCATTTTTTTAAATTATCAATTTATAACACAGAGTACATAGATAAGCCATGTGTCATATTCCAGAAATATGATAATTATGTAATTATTTCTCCTAATAATTCTCCTAAAATTAATAATAGTAGAATAGCATAGTAGACTACTCTTCTCCTATTCTGGACTTCCTATAAGTACTGAGTGGTTACAGTGTAATTCCTCAGTCTGTAAATTAACATCAACTGGTCCTAATCCTATCCCTGTCCACTCTGTCTCTATTTTACTTCCCAAGGACCTCTTCTCTGATGACTTTCCTTCACTCCAAAATACACAACCAACCTCACAACTGGAGACTGGGGTACAACACATAAGTTGAAGCCAAGGTTATTTATCAAAGTTGTACCCCACTCCGATATCATTTCTCTCCACTGGAGTCTTCTCTTGGGGTTCTTCCCTCATCATTAAGTATTATCTATTCTCTGAAGTAGTATAGTACACTGTCCAGAGTATAATTCTATTGATAACTCTGCTCCTCCGTTCTCTGCTATTCCATCCTTGACAGCCTCCCAAACCCCAACCTCTTCCTAGTCCCCCATACCTTGTGGCTGAACCAACCCTTCTTGCATATAACACTTGTAAACAAACACTGAAACAGGTACTCCAGTCAGACCCCTTTTCAGGTAGGTACTGGTGACTTCTCAGTGAGCCAAAGCTCTATGAGAAGGGCTTGTATTAGTTCATTCTATTAACAGCACATTTCCTATTCTTTATCAAAGCCTAATCTATGTGACTTCCTGCAATGGTAAAGGTGAAGTGAAGGCAGCCCACCCATGTTTTGAGCATTGAGGCTCTACCATTGGGTTTTTGATTAGGGGATTATAAAACCACCTGGACAGCAGTGTTAACTTAGCATGATCCTTTTGGACTACCATCTGTGTTTCAGATGCTGCTCTCTAGGAGACTAAAGCAAGAAAAGCTCTACCAACAAGAGCCTCAACTGGTACAGTGTGTCCAACACATGTCACAATGATCACAAGTCAGACATGAATAAACAAATGAAGCAGACATAAAGATGGAAGGTGAAATCATGATGATATTAGTGGTAGAGGTTCAGTAGAATAGGGGTCCCCCCAGGAGCCATCATGGCCTCAAGGGGGG
>Ga0153964_1000009_pt1 | contig 26287 bp, 30 predicted proteins | sample TSFL048MetaG_FD_104726 | JGI IMG/M metagenome (GOLD analysis project Ga0153964, IMG submission 104726) | Attine ant fungus gardens microbial communities from Florida, USA - TSFL048 MetaG | ecosystem: Host-associated > Fungi > Mycelium > Unclassified | place: USA: Florida, Withalacochee... | reverse complement strand
CTTGGAAACGAGTTGGCGAGTTGGCGTGTCCCAGGCTCGGACGTAGGAGTCTTTGTCAGACCAACATACAAAGAATTTCCCGTCGGGTGAGTACTCAGGTGAGCCATTCCAGCAAATATACGGTTGATCGTCAAAGTGGACAGAATCAAACTGGGCAGTGTCGTGATTCCATGAGTAACACGTGGAAGATAAAGACAGGATGACGACGGTCAAGCCATCGGGTGCCAGGCGTGAGAACGAGTTTCTGTTCACATTGAAGTCTAAAGAACACATGCATTCGAAACCTGCAGGATCCTGCCGATGCCAAACTTGGAGTATTCCTGAGTCATCACCAAAGATGCCATGTACAAACATTAAGACCTTCATATCTCTACTAATATTAATTGCCTTGAGGTTGTTTTAAACTCATTCTGAGCATTATGAAGAAGGCTTCTGCTAAGTTTAGAACCAAAGCATCAATCATAGTGGTTTCTGAGATATTAGTGATTTAATAAATGGTAATATAGTGGTTACCTATTGATCTGCTTAATATCTTAGCCAATACTGATTGCCTTGAGACATGACTGACATTGATCAAAAGGTTTTTAATGGCTTTCCATAATCATTAAGACCATAAGAATTGTCAAAGAATTGATGGAGATATAGCCAAATGAAGTTTGTGATACAAGGTTTATATATAAGCTCTAGGCCTATTTTAACCTACTCACTGTTTCATATAATTGTTTGGTATGCTCTAAGGACTTATAATGGATTCTTGAGCAAATTCTTATTAAATATTTGTTAGTACAAGATATATCAAATGCTACTTTCTATAGCAAATTCACTTACAGCATAACAGTATTGCCACATATGTTAACAAATGACTTTCCTATCTAAGATTTTCCTTCCAATCCAATATCATCAACTACCATAACATCAACATTATAGCTTTTTATAATGATCAAGATATCAACTTTATCATTAATGTATACTTAGATAGTAATCAAACAGCTCTCTATGTGCTACAAAGTAATATCAAGAACATTAAAAATACCCTAGTCATGACTGGTGACTTCAACATCAGAGATAGCAACTGGGACCCCAACTTTTATTACTACCCTATCTACTCTAAGGACTTCTTTACAATTACTAATAGCCTAGGATTAGAACTCTTTCTCTTAACCAACCCTAGCTCTACAAAATATGCCAACAACCCTTAAGACACTAATTCTGTGTTAGACCTAGTTTTCCTAGCACCAAATAACCCAGTGTCATATCTTGGCAAAATGACTAAGTCATTATTTATATTTCTTTTTGTTTCTTAGAACTTACTAACACAAGGGAGAGCACAAGAAGATATCACATGACCAAAGTCATGAGTCACAGTTACAGTCACAAAATATATGACATCACATGAGGTAGTCACATGATGATCATGGGAAAATAGTGTACAGACTATATAGTAGTTGTATAAGTAGTATACAAAAATTAGCGAGAACTCTATTAAGTTCTTCTTGTCAACTCAGACTTGAAGAGTGATTAAGTTATCTATGCTAAGTCACTACACCCCAGCTTTAGCAAACACATCCTATATCCTGAGATACAAAAGCCCTCTGACCATATTTCCCTAATCATTAATATAAGTATCAAGAAAAAAAATATCAAGATTATAGTTCAGTCTATCAAGAAAGATAGTGACAAAGAGAAAGATTTCATTAATATGATTAAACTCAACATTAAATACCTCAACATAATATTCATCACAAACAAAGAGTCCTTGCAGAAGGCTACTAATCAGCTAACCCTGATATATAAGAACGCTTGGGTACAGTACTCTAAACCAAACTACATTACTAAGCACTTTAAGGAATAGTAGAGTCAGGAATGTACTAACTGCCTTTCTAAATACTATGAACTAGGCAACTTACTTGTAATAATCGATCTTATTGTCTCCAGGTGTTCTACACATGAACTGCTTCTTTGTTTCAGATTACTTTATATACCTATTGGCTCAGTCAGCACCTTACTAGTGGGGCATGTTCTTTACTCAGCAGACCTCATGTCTGCCATATGTTTTCCTCATCACTACCTCATGGTACATAGATATATATATACAGTAGATACTCTTCTGTATTCTTTATGCTTTACCAATTGTATCATTTCCTTCCTTTTTCTACTCTCAATTCATCCTTAAGTCTTTACTTGAGTGTTGCAACCTGAGTTACTCCTTAAGGTCGTAACATTTGGTAAAGCATTACCAACTCACCTTGCAACTGGGAAGACAGCAAACTAACAAACTAGCTGTTGGTATATCACAAAGATTGCTGCTGAATGTATAACCGGAGCACAGGAGGTAAAAGACCTCGAAGAATAACTCAGTTCAGTTCACATTAGTGAAGAACAATTAGAGTACCAAGAAGAGTCCAAAGAACAGGATATACAAGACACAGAATCAGAGGCCAATGAAACAGGCAACGAAGAAGAACTCAACGAGTTAAGCGACACACTATTAGTAGAACAACCAAAGCAAAACATGTCCAGAACAAGAGCAGGTACACTAGCACCAATGGCCAGGATAGCACCAGCAGTAGCACCAACAGAGGTGGTAAACCACAAATTAATGGTCCCAGAACCTGGATGGTTTAATGGAGACAAGAAGACATTCGAAAACTAGTGGAGAGCTATGAAGCTCTACCTTAGAGCAAATAAAGTCACAGATGCTGAAAGGGTGCAAAAGGGAATTGCATACTGGAACAAACAAAACCATGCTATGCCAGCTCCTAATTGCATGCTAAAGGTTCGAGAGGAGATAATCAAAGTTAAAGGTTTATAAATAATTAGAAAATAGGAATTATACACAGCTCCAATAAAATATATGTTGGTGGTTATGAAATGATTGTAAAATCTCTCTAGATTGTCATCGCATAGCCTTCCTAAGGTGTCAACCTTTACACACCATGACAAAAGCTTCTCTGGAAAATACAGTTAGTTGATTACTCATGGACCCTCCACACTCAGTTGCCCCCTTGTCTGCACCCCCAATACTGAACCTTACAGGTGTGATGCAATCCAAGTGTACACCTAGCCAAGCTTTCCCAGCCTGCTGTCCTCTCCGAAGCCTATCCGAGTTGCATCTGCATCTTCTCCCTAGATCGAGTTCTGGGTATATTCTGTGTTCTTCTCAAGACACCCCACTAGTCCCAGTCTTCTTACTATCAATAGATTCATATTTACGATTCCAGAAGCAGTGTAGATGAAGGTAGGAGTCAAGAGGTTCCTCTTTTCTCTATCTAACTGCACACCGGATACTATATTAAAATGATTACAAAGCCCTGAAACTCAAGGAATAAAATATAAAAAGGAAACTGTTACTACTTTTGGTGTTCCTTCAACCTCTTCTTGCACTAAGTCCATCCCAATTCCCAGCAATGACGCGTCCTTAGGATGACGCGTCTTCTTCATCAAATCCTTCCCATCAAAGATGACACGTCTCCATTGTTGCTTCTCTCTAGAATATTCTTCCTAATCTTCCATCACTCCCTTCAATGTTGCTTTGTAAGAAGGTCTTCCTTGATTACCTATTAAGTAGTTAGTAAACCTTGCTTAATGTCTAGTATTTCTGAGTCGCGTCCTAGGGCCCATTTATCTAAATATAATTGATCTGATGCCATCAATGCTTAATTGCAACCAGAGTCTATTTATCTAAGTCTGTCATCCAGATACTACTGGTTCTAGAGTCCCGATCTACCATATCTCTAAGTCGGTTCTATCCTATAATGGATCTAGAGTATAGTTCTTCCATAACTTTCTTCCTAGACCAGATGCCAGCTCATCCTGTTTGCTTCCCGAGGTATCAACATGAGCTCTGGGTTAGGTCTCCCTTACTCAATATCTTTATTATATGATAGTACGTTCTGAGGGTATAGCAAGGGCTCTAGAGTGAACTTCAAGTAAGAATTCATTGGTATAAAGCGTATCAAATGTTATCTCCCACGGAAAATTCACTTGCAGTGTAACAGCGGTGTAGCCCAGTGAGGCAAAGGCGCAGCAAAGTGGCGCATGGTCAGGAGAACCGAAAAGCACAGCAAGAGAGAAAAAGAGCAGTGCGCCCATAGAGAGAAAAAGCACAGCAAGGGAGGAGGGTAGTCGACAGGAGATCAGGAGAATCTTCAAAATACTGAGAGAAGTGTGGTTGAATATCAGAGTAGAAAAGATAGATATGCATGAAGGCATAATGATCAAAGCGCTCTTGGACAGTGGCACAATGGGGATGTTTATGGACAGACAGATGGCAGCTAGGCATGGGTTCAAGCTGCAGAAGTTGGAAAGACTATTAATAGTCAAAAACGTAGATGGAACTATGAATAGCGGAGGAGCCATAACACACCAAGTTGAGTGCAATGTGTTCTATAAGGGACATGTAGAAAGGATAAGGATGAACGTATGTGACTTAGGAAAAATGGAAGCGATATTAGGCATGCCCTGGTTAGTGGCCTACAACCTGGAGATAAATTGGGAAACCGGGAAAGTGAAGATGACAAGATGCCTACTCCTGTGTGGCGGAAGGAGTCCAAAGAAAGAGAAGGTCAGAATGACCGCAACAGAGGAAGAAGAGAAAATTGTCCGATGGACAATAGACAACAAAGAAGACTGGGGAAGAGAGGAAGAGATAGAAGAGGACCACAGGAAAATCGAGGAGATGGTCCCAAAGAAATTTTTGAAGTGGAGGAAAGTATTTGAGAAGGTAGAATCAGAGAGAATGCTGACCAGAAAAATTTGGGATCATGCGATAGATCTCAAAGAGACGTTTAAACCATGGAAAGGAAAAATTTATCCTCTGTTCAAGAATGAGAGAGAGGAAGTCCAAAATTTCATAGAGAATCAGTTGAGAAAAGGATATATCAGACCCTCAAAGTCACCTCAGACGTCGCCTGTATTCTTTGTAGGCAAAAAGGATAGAAACAAGAGGATGGTGATGGACTACCGCAACTTAAACAGCCAGACCGTGAAGAATAACTACCCGTTACCTTTAATTACAGATTTAATAGATAATATGAGTAGTAAGAAAGTATTTACTAAAATGGATCTCAGGTGGGGGTTCAACAACATGAGGATAAAAGAAGGAGATGAATAGAAGGGAGTGTTCACGATGCACATTGGTTCCTTCAAACCAACAGTAATGTTTTTCAGAATGACAAACTCGCCAGCAACATTTCAAGCAATGATGAACGAGATTCTGAGAGACTTGATAAACAAAGGAAAAGTGGCAGCATTCATGGACAATGTGCTAGTAGGGACAGAAACTGAGGAAGGTCATGACGAGATTGTAGAGGAAATACTGAGGAGGTTAGAAGAAAATGATTTGTATATCAAGCCAGAAAAATGTGTGTGGAAGGCAAGAAAGATAGGATTTCTAGGGGTCATCATAGGGCCTAATAGAATAGAAATGGAGAAGGAGAAGGTAGATAGAGTACTCAGTTGGCCATAACCAAAGACGGTGAAAGACGTTAGAAAGTTCTTAGGCCTCGCAAACTATTATAGGAGGTTTATTAAGGATTTTGCTCGAGTAGCAAGGCCATTAAATATGCTGATGAGAAAAGACGAGAAATGGCGGTGGGAGGAACCCCAGCAGAAAGCTTTTGATGAGTTAAAACAAGTCTTCACGATAAAACTAGTGCTAGCAGCTCCAGACTTAGACAAAGAGTTTAGAGTAGAGGCCGACGCCTCAAATTATGCTACTGGAGAAGTACTCTTGATGAAGTGCTCAGACGAGAAATGGAGACTAGTCGCTTTCATTTCAAAATCTCTAAGTGATATAGAATGAAACTACGAGATTCACGACAAAGAGATGTTAGCGGTAGTCAGATGCTTAGAAGCATGGAGGCATTTCTTGGAAGGTGCGATGGTAAAGTTTGAGATTTGGACAGATCACAAAAATCTCAAATACTTCATAAAAGCACAGAAATTGAATAGGAGACAAGTAAGATGGGCACTATACCTATCAAGATTTGATTTCATGCTAAAGCATGTTCCAGGGAGCAAGATGGGGAAAGCAGACAGTCTGAGCAGGAGACCAGACTGGGAAATTGGAGTGGAAAAGGACAACGAAAATGAGATGTTGATAAAGCCAGAGTGGATGGAAATGAGGAGAGCAGAGACAGTGGAAGTTATAGTAGACGGGATAGATCTACTAGAGAAAGTTCAAAGGTCAAAAGTAAAAGACAACGAAGTAATAAAAGCAGTGGAAGAAATGAAGAGGGCAGGAGTAAAAATGCTGAGAGATGAGGAATAGAGGGAAGTAGATGGCATCATGTACAAAGAAAGGAAAGTCTACGTGCCAAAAGATGAGAAACTAAGGGCAGAGATAATTAGACTACACCATGATACACTGATAGGAGGGCATGGGGGACAATGGAAGACAGTAGAACTGGTCACTTGTAACTTTTGGTGGCCAGGGATTACGAAGGAGGTGAAGAGATATGTAGAAGGGTGCGATGCCTGTCAGCACAACAAGAACCGCACAGAACAACTAGCAGGCAAGTTAATGCCCAATTCTATTCCGGAAAAACCATAGACATACATATTGGCAGACTTTATCACTAAGCTGCCCCTAGCGCAAGGTTACGATAGCATTCTAGTAGTAGTGGATCAGCTAACTAAAATAGTCCACTTTATACCGACTACAGAGAAAACATCGGCAAAAGGACTGGCAAGGTTGTTCAGGGACAATGTGTGGAAGTTGCACGGTCTGCCTAAGAGCATTATATCAGACAGGGGACCTCAATTTGTGGCAGGATTAATGAGGGAGTTAAACAAGATGTTGGGGATCAGAAGTAAATTGTTGACGGCATTCCATCCTCAGACAGACAGACAGACAGAGAGGGTCAACCAGGAACTAGAGCAATACTTGAGAATGTTCATCGACCATAGGCAGGAACAATGGCCAGAATGGTTAGGAATAGCAGAGTTTGCATATAATAACAAAGCACACTCAAGTACCAAGACATTACCTTTCAAGGCAAATTACGGACAAGATCCTAGGATAGGATTTGAAGGGAGGAAGAAGAGGAAATATGCAGGAGCAGAGAAATTCATCGAGAAGATGAAGGAAATCCAAGAGGAAGCAAAAGCGGCGCTAGGAAAAGCACAAGCAGACATGAAAAAGTATGCTGACAGGAAGAGATCGGACATAGAGGAGTATAAAGTAGGGGACCTAGTCATGCTCAGTACTAAGGACCTGAAATATCAGATGGTCGGGAGGAGAACAGAAAAGTTGACAGAGAGGTTTGTAGGCCCTTTCAAGGTAAAAAAAATCGTATCAATAAACGCGATAGAATTAGAACTACCTAGTACAGTAAGAATACATCCAGTAGTCAACGTCAGTAGAATACAACAATATATAGGGCAAGTAGAGGGGCAGAGGAAGGAACAACCGGCCCCAGTAATAATCAAAGGGGAAAAAGAATGGGAAGTGGAGAGAATCCTGAACAAGCGACGAGTAAGAGGGAAAGATAAGTACTTAGTATGCTGGAAAGGATTTATGGCAGAATCCAATACTTGGGAAGGAAGGGAGAATTTAGAGAACGCAAAAGAAGTGATCGAAGAATTCAAAAAAGAGTATCGACAGGATATAGAAGACGTGGCGTGGCAAGAATGCGAGGAAACAACGTTCAAGCATGGGGAACTGCCAGGAAGATTCATGGCAAAGAAACTATTTGGGTGGTCAGACAAACAGTATGACCAAGAGTATTAGGGAAGATTGGAAAGAAACTGGAGATGGTGGAAGGACAAGAAACCAGTAAGAAGAGGGACGATGAAGACGATCCCAGAAGAGGAAGAAGAAGTCGAAGAAGAAAAATCGGGAGTTAGAGAATAGATGGAGGAAGATGAAGATGAAATGGGCAACATGGTAGACCCATATTACGAGCTGTAAGAAAATTCCTTGGGACAAGGAAACTTAAGAGGGGGGTAGTGTCATAACTTGGCAAAATAGCTAAGTCAATATTTAATTTTCTTTTCTTTTTATTTTTCTTTTCTTTTATTTTTCTTATCAATGAACGCGCAAGATAAAAGTGACTCATAAGGAAGCATGGAACTTTAGTATAGGGTTAAGGTCAGGAATTTGTATAAGTAGTATAGGAAATCCAACAGGAACTCTATCAAGTTCTCTTTGTCAAATGCTGAACAAAGAGACAGTTGGCTTAATTCCGGTTATCGGACTTTAGCTACTGACAACTATTGCGTTTGAGTCCAGCCACAGAGTCTTCATGAATAAAAAGAGGAATCTTGAAGCATGAGTGAGATATTCTTCCTCTATCTAACAAAAGAGCAGCAATCCCAAATAATACCATATACAGTGCTATCTGACCTCTTCTTCTAACCTCAGCAGCAATAGTATTACACAAAAATGTCTTCCCACAACCACCAGCAGCATTAATAAAAAAAAGATGACCCTGATTGTTGGTGATAGACTCCAGGATAGCATCAAAAGCAGCAACTTGATCAGGATTGAAGATTGTCCTTTGCTTATCTACCAAAGTTGCTATTTTATCTACATTATACTACTTAGCCTGTAAAAGAGGATTGGGAATTCTGTGAGCCCACTGTTACTGTAAAAGAGGCATTGGTGGAAAATCAGCAAGACTTCTTTCTATTTCCACTAATATCCTGTTAAGATCCCAAAGGCTATAATCATAAACATTATCCTCTGGTATCTCCTGGTCAGCTTAGTAGTAGTTCATATGATGTAGTTTGTGCTTGACATCATCACATAGTCTAGCCTTGAATTGATCCCAGAGAAGATGAGGCTCAGCTACTTTATTAGTTAGCAAGATAACTACCAACAATCAACGACATGCCATTCTAGGCTGTATTGCAATTGCTTCCTCTAAGCAAATTCTCTACTCATGATCATCCTCCAGTAATCCCCTTGCCATACATGCTTCCTTGAATATATCAAACACTTGGCCATTCCAGGTCCTTAGATGCTCCCAACTCTTTCCATCTTCAAATATAGTTAAAAAAAGTTGTAAAAAGAATTGCTCTCCCTTTGATAGTAACACAAAGTACATCCTTCCAATTACTCTAGCACATCGTCTTAGATGCTATTACTTGTCTTTGGCATTCCAAGTATAGTGTTGAGAAAACTACCAGTAGGTAAAGCCCAAACCATCATCATATATAGAGTTATAGTCAAACCAAGCAGTAAGTTGAGTTTTCTCTACATTTTGCCTGGTTAATACTTCATTGACAGTCTGGTATACATGGAAGTTGACATAGTGTTCATTGGGAAGATGGATAGGAAGACATTGGACAGCTGGTAACTCTCCATGCATATTGAATTCAAAGATCTTCCAGCAAGCTTTTGTTGGACCAATAAAGCAACCATCCAAATGAGCCTTGATTTCATCCTGCATTCCACCACTAATCTCCATAGTTGCTCTATCAGGACCCTTGTAGATGTACTTGCTCAGATACTTGACAGTTCCTAATCCAGCAGAGATCTCAACATTGATATGACAATCAAAGAGAAGAAGAAGTTAAGGACAATGGGGGACCATATATTAATTAGTGAATCTGGCCCCATTACATTCAAAAACCAAGCTATTGTCAGGCCTAGCATAAAGTGGATAACTGTTCTCAGCCCAATCTGTTCTCTCTTTATACTCCTTGGGAAAGTGTTTACTACATTTTCCATTGACCATATACTTGGCTTAGGGATTGTCAGCTTCACATAGACCATGTAGCATATATTTGGTGACTTTTGCATAGAGAAGTGGCTGTAATTGAGGATCAGGAAGTTGTGCTGAGATTATAGAATTTATGTGATAAGGGTCTTGAATGCGATCTTGAGAGTGTAAAAAGATAAGCAAGTGAATATAGGGAAGATCTCTTTTCTGGAACTCAATAGTATGAATATGAGCAATGGTAGTGCCAAAGAAGCCATTGTCAATGAGTTTGAGGAGTGCTTTCTTCTTTTGCTTAAAGACCTATGATACAATATCAGGACAATCAGTAGCTATTTGACCAGGGAAAAGACTGTAGAGGATTTTTGGCCACTTGGGATTAGCAGTCATGGTAAGGAAGAGGTCTAGTTTGTGGAAGTATTTGCAAATGACCATAGCATCCTGGAACAGCTGGGTCATAAACCTAGAACTGTCATGACTTAGCAAAACGGCTAAGTTATTATTTATATTTCTTTTCTTTTCTTTTCCTTTTACTTTATCTTAGACTTACTACACAGAAGAAAGTATGGGAAAGTGTCATGTCACAAGTGTCACACAGTCACAGTTACATGATGGGAGTCATAATGTCACATGATAGGCATGGGAACATAGTGCACAGACCATGTAGTAATTGTATAAGTAGTATAGAAAATCTAACAGGAACTCTATCGAGTTCTCTTTGTCAATTGCTAAACAAAGAGCAGTTGGCTTTATTCCAGCTTGGAGTTTAGCTTTCTTACACTAGAACTCAATTACACATCTGAGCACCGTCTGCCTTGGACCTTGCTCAATCTTTTATCTCATCATAAATCAACCCTTGGTCGCTAATCATTACGATCAGTAATCATCTCCATATATAGCTGGGCTCTTGGCTTAAGGAGACTTCACTGTCAGTTAGGGACAATGGGTGGAAGTATAGTACCAAGCTTGGGTATTACTACTAAGACCTGACCTTGCAATCAAGTGGTGTTTAGTAGTTTACTTATATTGCTTCATAGTATAAACCTTGTGCTGTGCTCTATTGTGAGTGGTACACGCAGAGGTGTGATGGTTACTTCTAGAAGGCTGTCTAGATTAGAGATCCCATCCATTGAGTAATAGTCTAACCATACTATTAGGGCAGTAGTTAGTGGGGCAGTAGGCATCTGGCTGGGTGAAGATCTTGTGCCCCAGTAGACATAGTTGTAACTAGCAAGACTCAACATTAATTCCATACTACTGTGGAGACATAACATAAATGTCTCTACAACAATATAACTCTATCATGAGCAACTTGCTGAAAGAAAAACACTCCCTTGCCAAACTGAGAGAAGAACTTGAGGAGAGAAAAGAAAAGTTGTGTTTTGGTTGCAAAGGATTTGGGCACCTGGCCCAAAATTGTAGGAAGCAGAAAGAGACAGGAAAAGAGGTAATGATATCCCAAAATAAGTTTGAAGTATTAAGGAGCAGAGTAATGCAGTGTAGAGTAGAAGAAAAGATGATTCAGTGTCAGTGTCTAAACCCTGATGACTGGAATTAAGCCAACTATCTCTTTGTTCAGAGTTTGACAAAGAGAACTCGATGGAGTTCTCACTCATTTCTCTACTACTTATACACTTTACTACTGTGGCTATGTGCTTGCTCTCCCATGGTCCTCATATTACTCTTGTCATGTGACGCACTGTGACCTGTGACCTGTGACGTGACCATCTATGACCTTCCGTCACACCAATTGTGACATTGTGACAAAGTCACATGATACTTTCCCATGCTCCATCTTGTAGTTGTAAGTCCAATAAGAAAAGAAAAGAAAAGAAAAAGAAATATAGATAACAACTTAACTGTTTTGCCAAGTCATGACATTCAGAGATAGGAAGTGGCAGTAGTAAAATGTTTTAAGTGTGGGAAGGAAGGACACAAGTGCAGAGAGTGTCCACTATAGAAGCAGATAAAGAAGGTGGTGCATGTGGCAATGCCACAAAAGGTGCAACAAGAGAGGAAGCTAGTACGTCTTATCAGGGAAAAGGTGTAGGAAGGAGAAAAGAGGCTGAGAAGAGTAGAGGAAGATGAGGTGACATGCGTGGCCAAGCCACAAGAAGTATAGCAAGGGTGGAAGAGAAGCTCAGTAGAAGAGTTAAGAAAGAGAGCAGAGGAGCACTGTGGAAAAAATGTCCTAGAAGAGGCGCAATTATGGGATCTAGAATGGTATACAAGAGAGATAGTAGTTTTGTACCTAGCTTGTGAGAGGTATGGAAACCAAGGATATTATGTGGAAGACAATAGGGACAGGGAGTAATCTCCAGAAGGAAATTGGAAGGGATGAAATGGTGTGGATATAAAGAGAAGGCAGTATGGCCTAGAGAAGCAAAGGTGCAGCAAAGCAGTGCATAGTCAAGAGAACCGGAAAGTGCAGCAAAAGAGGGGGGTAGTCAAAGGGAGGTCAGGAGAACCTTCAAAATGCTAAGAGAAGTATGAATAAGTATTAGAGTAGAAAAGTTGGATATACATGAAGGCATAACTGTAAAAGCACTCTTAGACAGTGGTGCCACTAGGATGTTTATGGACAAAAGGATAACAGCTAGACATAGGTTCAAGCTACAGAAATTAGAAAGACTGATAATAGTCAGAAATGTAGATGAGACAAATAATAGTAGAGAGGCCATTACATACCAAGTAGAGTGCAATGTGTATTACAAAGGCCATATAGAAAGAATGAGAATGGATGTGTGTGACTTAGAGAAAATAGAAGTAATTCTAAGAATGCCATAGTTGGTAGCACATAACCCCAAGATAAATTGGGAAACCAGAGAAGTCAAGATAATGAGATGCCCACCCCTATGTGATGGAAGGAGTCAAACAAATGAAAAGGTCAAAAGGGTAGTAATCCTAGAGGAAGAGAAAATTGTCAGATGGGCAATAAATGACAAAGAAAACTGGGGAAAAAAGAAAGAGATGGAGGAGAACCATAGAAAAATTGAGGAAATGGTCCCAAAAAGGTTTTTGAAGTGGAAGAAAGTATTTGGGAAGGTAGAGTTGGAAAGGATGCCAACCAGGAAAATATGGGATTATGCTATAGATCTCAAAAAGACGTTCAAACTGCAGAAGGGAAGGATTTATCTGTTATCTAAAATAAAAAGGAAAGAAGTCCAGAAATTCATGGAGGATCAGCTAAGAAAAAGCTATATCAGACCCTCAAAGTCATCTCAAACGTCACCGGTGCTTTTTGTGAGCAAGAAAGATAGTAGCAAGAGGATGGTAATGGACTATCGTAATTTGAACAACTAGACAATAAAGAACAACTATCCACTCCCATTGATCACTGAACTAATCGACAACATAGGGAGTAAGAAAGTATTTACCAAAATGGATCTCAGGTGGGGATTCAATAATGTGAGAATAAAGGAGGGGAATAAATGGAAGGGAGTATTCACAACGCATATAGGTTCCTTCGAGCCAATAGCAATGTTCTTTAGGATGACAAATTCACCTGCTACATTCCAGACAATGATAAATAAAATCTTAAGAGATTTAATTAATGAGGGAAAAGTAGCAACATTTGTAGATGATGTGTTAGTAGGAACAGAAATGGAAGAAGGACAAGATGAAATTGTGGAGGAAATACTGAGAAGATTGGAGGAGAACGACTTGTACATCAAGCTGGAAAAATGTGTGTGAAAGGCAAGAAAAATAGGATTCTTAGGGGTTATCATAGGACCTAATAGAATAGAAATGGAGGTGGAGAAAGTGGATAGAGTACTTAGTTAGCCATAGCCAAAAAATGTGAAAGACATCAGAAAATTCTTGGGTCTTGCAAACTATTATAGGAGGTTCATTAAAGATTTTGCTCGAATAGCTAGGCCAATGAATGTGCTTACACGAAAAGATGAGAAGTGGCGATGGGAGGAAACACAACAGAAAGTATTCAACAAGCTGAAAAAAATCTTCACTAACAGACCAGTATTAGTGGCCCCAGATTTAGACAAGAAATTTAGGGTAGAAGCTGATGCTTCAAATTATGCTACTGGAGGAGTACTCTCAATGAAGTGCTCAGATGAAAAATAGAGACCAGTTGCTTTCATTTCTAAATCTCTAAGTGATACAGAAAGAAACTATGAGATACATGACAAAAAGATGTTAGCAGTTGTTAGATGCTTAGAAGCATGGAGACACTTCCTGGAAGGAGCAACAGTTAAATTTGGGATATGGACAGATCACAAGAACCTCGAATACTTCATGAAAGCATAGAAGTTGAATTGAAGACAAGCATGATGGGCTTTGTACCTATCTAGGTTCGACTTTATATTAAAACATGTTCCAGGAAGCAAGATGGGAAAAGCAAATAGTCTCAGTAGGAGACCAGATTGGGAGGTTGGAGTAGAAAAGGACAATGAGAATAAAATGATGGTGAAACCAAAGTGGCTAGAAGTAAGAAGAACAAAGGCAGTAGAAATAATAGTAGATAGGGTAGATCTACTAGAAGAAGTGAGAAAGTCAAAAGTGAAAGATGATGAGGTGGTAAAGGCAGTAGAAGAGATGAAAAGAGCAGGGATGAAAATGTTAAGGGATAAAGAGTAGAGAGAGGTTGATGGCATTATGTACAAAGAAGAGAAGGTCTATGTACCAAAAGATGATAAGCTTAGAACAGAAATAATCAGGCTACATCACGATATGCCAGTAGGAGGTCATGGGAGACAGTAGAAGACAGTAGAATTGGTTATCCAGAACTTTTGGTGGCCAGGAGTGACCAAAGAGGTGAAGAGATATGTAGAGGGGTGTGACGCTTGCTAGCAAAATAAAAATCGCACAGAACCACTAGTAGGCAAACTAATGCCCAATTCTATTCTGGAAAAACCCTGGACACACATATCGGCAGACTTTATCACAAAGCTACCTTTAGCTTAGGGATATAACTCAATCTTAGTAGTAGTTGATAAGTTAACTAAAATAGTACATTTCATACCTACTACAGAGAAAACATCGGCAGAAGAATTAGTGTGGTTGTTCAGAGATAATGTATGGAAGTTACATGGGCTACCTGAAAGTATCATCTCAAATAGGGGGCCCCAATTTGCAGCAAGACTAATGAGAGAGTTGAATGGGATACTAGGGATCAAGAGTAAATTGTCAACAGCGTTTCACCCTCAGACAGATAGACAAACAGAGAGGGTCAATCAGGAGTTAGAACAGTACTTAAGAATGTTCATCAATCATAGGCAAGAACAGTGGCCAGAGTGGTTGGGAATGGCAGAGTTTGCATACAATAATAAAATGCACTTGAGTACTCAGACATCGCCCTTTAAGGCAAACTACAGACAAGATCCCAGGATAGGGTTTAAGAGAAAAAAGAAGGGGAAGTATGAGGGAGCAGAAAAATTCATTGAGAAAATAAAGGAAATATAAAAGGAGGCAAAAGCAGCACTAGGGAGAGTGTAGGAAGAAATGAAGAAATATGCAGACAGGAAGAGAGGAAAAGCAGACAACTATAAAGTAGGGGACTTAGTGATGTTGAGTACTAAGAATCTGAAGTACCAGATGGTTGGGAGGAGGACAGAAAGTTGACAGAGAGATTTGTAGGCCCTTATAAGATTAAGAAGATTGTATTATCGAACGTAGTTGAATAAGAACTACCTAGCACAATCAAAATACATCCAGTAGTCAATGTTAGTAGAATACATAGATACATAGGGCAAGTAGAGGGGTAGAAAAGAGGAGCAACTAGCTCTAGTAATAATTGAGGGGAAAGAAGAATGGAAGGTAGAGAGAATCTTGAATAAGCGACGAGTGAGAGAAAAGGACAAATACTTGGTATGCTGAAAGGGATTCACAGCAGAGTCAGATACTTGGGAAGAAAGAGAGAATTTGGAAAACATGAAAGAAGCAATCAAAGAATTTGAGAAGGAATACTGGTGAGATATAGAAGACATAGCAAGACAAGAACGCAAGGAAAGAACATTTAGAAGAAGAGATTTACCAGAGAGATTTACAGCAAGAAAACTGTTTGGATGGTCAGATAAAAGGTACAATCAAGAATATTGGGGAAGGCTGGAAAGGAATTGGAGATAGTAGAAAGGAAAGCAATCAGGGGAAATGGAAACAATTGTAGAGAAAGAAGAAATCAGGAAAGAAAGTTCAGGAGTTAGAGAATGGACAGAGAAAGATAATGATAAGATGGGTAACATAATGGACCCTTACTACGAGTTGTAGAAAATTCCTTGAGATGAGAAAACTTAAGAGGGGGGTAGTATCATGACTTGGCAAAACAGCTAAGTCATTATTTATATTTCTTTTCTTTTCTTTTTCTTGGACTTACTACACAGAAGGGAGTGTGGGAAAGTGTCATGTCACAGTCACATGATGTCACATGATAGGCATGGGAAGATAGTACACAGACCATGTAGTAATTGTATAAGTAGTGTAGAAAATCTAATGGGAACTTTATCGAGTTCTTTTTGTCAATCACTAAACAAAGAGCAGTTGGCTTTATTCCGGCTTGGAGTTTAGCTTTCTTACAAGAACTCCCCACATAAGAAGAGGGAAGAATGAGTTTGCGTCCCAAAACCCTAACATCTTCTCCATCATGTCTATCATGCATAGCAGTATCCTAAAGTCCCTGGTAGAGCTTAGATCTAAGAGTATGTTGATGTGTTCTAGCCCAGTTAAGTCTCCTCTGCTCACAATTTGTCTATGCATTAACAATAAACTGCTGAAACAACTTCCGACCATAGAAGAGAGATAGCTAAGAACTATCTCTGACATGAAGATGATAGGCATAGTAGCATCTATCAGAGACTACCTGTGAGTGAGCCCATTCCTTCCCATCTCTTTGTCTTGCATTCTCCCCTTGTTCTCTAAGTTGAGCTCCATGGATTGGGATTCTTGGATGCCACCTATTCTCTCCCTTTGAAAATAACAGAACATAATGAAGAGCAGTATATGAAGGACTATTCTGGCTAATCCATTCAAGTCGTCCTCCTCTTGCCCGTAATACTACATCTCTATTGTCTATTGCATAATGCACCCCTTCCTCTGGAATAATAACTGCAATCTTCTCAGTAGTTGGCAGGTTATGAGTTCTTTGATCTTGTTGTAAATTGACATATAGCCTAATTATGATCTCCTCCTGCTCCTCTACTGGCTTTTCTCTAATAAGTTCATAGGCATGACGATAATAACCAATATATGGATGGCTATCCAAAAGCATTGTTTGAAGATTATCCATTACCATAGGATCCAAGTTCCTATTATTAAGTCTCCTGACATTAAGCTACTCTGCTGTATTAAGGATATAGATCTGTGCATATATTGGAGTTTGATCACCATGAGAAAGAAGAGCACCAGTAAGATGATGAAGCTCTCCCTGAATTTTGAAACAGTAAGAGCCAAACTGTCTAGTAACTGAGTTGTCAATTTTGACTCCTACTGAAGTCATAGCAAATGCTGCATTATACTGTTATATGTTGTTACAAAATTCTCTTGAGGAATAATCATCTCCAGTCAAGTAGTTTTATAAGATTCCAGTAAGAGGTTGAAAAGGAGGTAATTGGATCTGTCCTTGCAAACAGCACATACCAAACTTTGGATGATTAACTCTTGAGAAAGTAAGCTTTTCATAGTTAAAGTGAAGAGCATAACAGTGAGAACAGATAACAGATAGCATGCCCAAGTTGTTATACTGTATATCAGCCTCTAGAAATGGTTGTCCAGCTGGTGGATAATATCTAGGCTGAAGAACAGGTAGTAGAATGTCATCTGGAACAATAGCCTCTTGGATCTAGTTCAATTGTTAACAATATAGAGTTTTGGTATTCAAAAATTATCATACCTGAATTACATCATCTTATACGTCTAACTCTTGAACATTGCCTTCCTCAGTATCCTGTTAAACTTGATTAATATTCATCTACTAATAATAAGTGAAATATGTTACTCACAACTCTCAGAATATTTTTCTGCATATTTCTATCCAAATTTAGGTTACCATTATCTCCCCTATTCTGCTGTCCTTCATAATCAAGAGCATCTACATCCTCATTCCTCTATTCCTCCATTATTTGATTGATTTTCACCTGTCTCTGTCTTTCTACTTTCACTCCTCTATGTCGCTGAGTAGTTCTCTGTTGTTGTTGAGCAAGTTGACATCTATGCAAATCAAGTATAGCATCCTCAAGATTTTGTGGAACATTTGCAAAAGTCAAGTAGAATTTTGATTGTTGTCTTCCTCTTTCTTTTTCTCTTCCTTTATTCAAAACAGAAACTAGAGTAATATTTGAGAGATCTCACTGTACTCGCTCCTCAGTTCTTCTAGCCTGATTTTCTTCTTCAACAGGATCCATTTCTTACAATTGTCTTACTATTCACTTACAGCTACTCTAAGAAAAAAGGTATACTATTGCCCCTAAGAAGGAGACCCCTACTCTAGACCCCTCTCTTAATGAGCAATTGTCAATCCTGTGTATATACAGATCACAATGGACCCCTAGCATCAGGTTTATAATAGAAGAGTTTACAAGTATACTACTGCAGCACTGCTCAAGGAAAGAGTCCTTCTGGGAAAGAAGACCTGAGCTTAGTCACACACTCCAAGCTTTACACCACAGTTGTAGAGTACTGTCTTCTTTATACCTAGGGCCCAGTTTCCAGTCAAGGTATAGAGAGAATAGAGAGGTATAAGAGAGCAAAGAGGAGAGTGGGAAATAGTGATTATAATTTGAGAAAGTGAACTCGATGATGAGCTGGCATTATTTGTACATGTTATGTCCCTCTCACACATTTATTTAGGTTGAATTATGAAAAGAAGAGTGAAAAGAGAAGGGTTATCATGATTGAATATGCCATTAAAATTCATTTTAATAATAAGAGAAAAGGGAAAGTCCATTTCTATTTTTCTTTAGATTTCACTAAATTTATTTGAATTTTATAGAATTATTTGAGTGAAAAGAGAGGACATGTGAAAAGTTGAACTATGTGTCAGTGCCATCACTCCCACATTTGGTCTCATGTACATAGTAGATTGAATTTCCTATACTACTTATATATTTCACTTTAGTGGCTATGCTCTGTTCTCCTATGGCCCTTATGTTACTTCTGTCATATGACTACCTTGTCATGTGTTGTGACCTGTGACATGACTCTGTGACTGTTATGTGATATCTTCCCACACTCCACCTTAGTAATACTTCTAAAAGAAAAAGAAAAAGAAAAAGAAAAATTAAATAATGACTTAGCTGTTTTGCCAAGTCATGATAGTTTACTACTATACCAAAAGAGCAACATTAGCAAGACTACTTGCTAATGAGGGTCTAGCTACTTGTATAGTTTATTTAAATAGGTATTTTGTTATACCTCCATAATACTATCTAGTAGTCACTTTTCTATAACACATCCCCTCTTCTCTTCTAGTTCAAGAGTAGTTGATTATCTCTTTAGTAGAATAACCTTTTACTCTTCTCTCTCTTTCTCTCCTAAAAATGTCCACAAGCACATGCAACATCTTAATCATGTCTTTTACTAGTCTCAAAACCTCTCCTATAATTCTGCTATTGTCACAAATAGTAGAGTCAAAAGTCCAATGTTATACATGCAGTCATCCATATCTGGCACAACAACTGTGTCACTAATCAGCTCAAGTGCCAAACTATGAATGTCACATTTGCTAAAGCCAAGCTCATGACCATCCACATAGGTCTCATTCCTGCTATAGCAAATAACAACATATATAATATCACTGTTGTCACCAACTCTATCACTGCCACAAGTAAGATCCTTGAGTCTCATATCAATCTCTTCCAAAATATCATTATACTACTTGCCTTCAAAATCAAATCCTTCCTAAGCAAAGACAACAGAAATGCTATCTACTTCTGGTACTGTCTCAGCAAAGTGAAATTGCCTAGATATAAACTCATCAATGACCAGATAAAGGCCACTGACAGCACTTCAACCCTTCCCAGCAAAAACTCCTTCCTGTTTAGAAAAAAGAAAGAATGTGACAATATTCTCAAGGAATGACAAATTTCTTTTGCTTCTGGTAAGAAAAAGGAACAACTTTTCCTAGACTTTGAAGATGAAAAGTAGCATATGATCAAACTCACCTATGCTAAGGGTGGCTCATAGCTCCCTTATGTTAGGCTTACCAACTTATTGTGTGCCTGTTTTACCCATATGACCACAGACTATGCCTCTATTGGTATGTGGGGGTAGCCTTTGGGCTACCTACAGAATGCTAATATTTCTTTCTCTTTTCATTTCATGTCATTAGTTGATTATATTCCTTTATTTTCTTACTATTTTCACTTTTCCTATTATTTAATTATTTAATTATTTAGAAAACACTCTAGCTATTACATAAGTTAGAGTACAAGAATGTGACGACACATAAATAAAAAATCACTCTCTTACTCAAAACCACAAAACCCTAAGACCACTTTCCCCTCTGAACTCATTATCCTTCCCACAAATTGGAGCCCATCATGAGGTGATAGTTGTCTATCCTCTAAACCTGTGACCAAAACATCTAATGAAAATCAATCAAAAGATAGTCTTAGTACCAGCACATTAAGGACAAGAAGAAGAACATACCCAAAAGAAAGACCCTTAGAAGTTACAAGACCTAAGAAAGTAGCTAAAGAAAGCAATAAGCCTAAGGGGTCTTAGGTAAAAGAAGAAAGTCTAAGGGAACATGCACAAAGAGAATTGTTAAATCCTTTTAAAAATTTAACTATGTCGACATCAATGGCGACTGGAGTTTTGGACATGCCAGTCCCAGGATCAAGATATGCACTAGAATTTGATTCACAGAATCCAGAGAAGTTAAAGAAGTTTTTGAAAGAGTTTGAGGAGTTGGCTGAAAGACATAGGTTGACGACAAAGGAGAAAACAAAGATAGTAGTAAAGTATGTAAACAAGGAGACAAAGAAGTTCTGGAAAAGACTGGAGGGATATAAAGATGACTACATGATGTTGAAAAGGAAAATAATAGGGGCTTATTTGAAGACCCTTCTAGAAGACAAACCAATAGTGGCTGAACTAGTCAAATTAGTCAAAAGGTCACCAAAAGGGAGCATTGAAGATGAAGAGAACTTAGACACTTACTATAGGAAATTCTGAATTGTTACAGCAGACCTAGTGGAAGCAGATATTATCAACAAGAAGCAACATGATAAATACTTTTGGAAAGGACTTTCTCGAGAGCTGAGATATGCAATAAGTGACCGTTTAGAGGCCTAAGACCCTGACTTCAAAAGCAACCAGGTTCCAGAAGTAGAAAAGGCAATAAAAGCAGGCCATTTTATGTTGAGGAAGACATCAGCAAGAGGAGAATGGAGGCAGACATCAAGGAAGAGGAAGAAGGGAAGAAGGGGAGAGTCAAGTGATAAAGAGTCAGAGAATGAGGTGATTGGGGTAGAAACAGGATTGGAATCAGATAGTGAGGAGGAAGAGAGGAAAAAAAGGGAAAAGTCTACAAAGAAAGAGGTGAGAGTAAGAAAGGTACAGTTTGAGAATGAGGAGAAAAAGGGGAAAGAGAGGTAGGAAAAGGTAGATGAACTCACTAGAAAGCTCCTACAGTTGAATGTGAAAGACGATGCATATGTAGCTGTCTATGCACAATTATTTGTCTTAGCCCTTGAAATGATAGACAACCTTTCTCTACTCTCTCATTTCAAAGCCTCAACTGTCACGGCAATAAGTGCCACCATAACATCCTCCTACCCCAGATATTCTTAGCCTTCAGCCCCCATGCCTCACAATTTTCCTTGCTATTTCTGCAAGAAGCTGGAATATTGTTTGAGAACTTGTCTAACAGCAGTAGAATATGTTCAAGCACAATGGATCCTACTGCAAGCAAATGGATATTACACTTACATGAATGGATCCCCAATTGATGCTCATCACCCAGGAGGACTTAAAGGAGCAATTGATGTTAAACTAAATATTTGAAATATACTACCATACCTATTCAACACAACCCCAGCACCAGCAAGATTTAGCTTGTTTGTTGAAGCAGTATAGAAAGAGAAAGATGAGTTCATGTGGGGAGCAATGGCAGAGTTGAAGAAGGAAGTGAAGGAAAGTGCAGGTTTGGTAACAACATGAGCACAAGAGAGAAAGAGAGAGGTAGCAAAGATGACAGATAAAAAGAAAGATGCTAGAAGAACACAGTTAGCAGGCAAGAGGAGAAGAAAGTGGAAGTGTACCAGCCAGCATATTGATGAGAGCCTCGAATTGCAAATTCAGAGATATCATAGGAAGTTTTGCAGAAGATTTTGGATGTTAAAGTACTAAACATTTGAGTTCGTGACCTATTGGCACTTAGTGGGGAACTTTGAAGAGAAATAATAGACCTAATACACACACAGAATAAGGTTCCTGCAGTTAGAGCAGCCCTAGTAACTGTGCCCAAGATACCAGTAGAATTTGTAATATCACTTCAAGAGATAGAAGTTGTAGTTATGGGGAGACAACGAGAGTTGGGGTTGTTAGATAAGGGATCAGAGATTGTGATTGTTCGAGAGGACCTATGTGATGAGCTGGGGTTAGAGGTAAACAGAAAGAAAAGAATAATGATGCAGACAGCAAACAGTGAAAAGAAGGAGTTACAAGGATATGTGGAGTATTTGGAATTAGAAGTAGAAGGAGTAAGGACCTATGCACATGCATTTGTGATGCAGTTAGCACCATATCAACTGCTACTAGGGAGATCATGGCAAAAGGGGGTAAAGTTAGAGAAGATTGAACAAGAGAATAGCAGTATAGAGATAAAGATCTCAGACCTAGGAGAAAGTAGAAAGCGAGTAGTGGTGCCAGTAGAAGGGGTAGAGCACTAGGTTAACAGAGTAGCTGGTAATAGTGTATGGGCAGCAGTTTGGCAAGTCAAGAAGAAGATGGGGATACCAGATCCAGGAGAGGATATGCAATGTGACAAGGACATTGTCTTAGGAAGAAAGAAGAAGAGGAATAGATTGAGAGATACAGAGGAGGTCAGACAGCAAGGAGTCAAAGACAAGAGGACTATGAAGAGGGACAAAGAACAATCAAAGGTTGGAGATAGGCAGGAGATATCAGAAATACTTGGAAGTCTCACCAAAAAAGGAGGGCAACAATGTTCCCAATATTTTGAAATATCTCTTTAAGTTGTAGAAAAGGAGCCAGCCAAAGGAAGACCTTGCAAAAGCAGCATGAAGAACTGCAGAAACTACATCAATATCAGTTTAGTGCAGAGATCAGTAGAGTAGGAATATCAAGAGTATATGCCTACTATCAAGAGAAGATCTGCAAGTAGTAGGTTGTCACTGAGTGAGAGTATGGTGAATGGGAATAGAGATCATGGTAGAATTGATGGTGGAATCGAAGGGCCCTTGACTAGTTCAACAAAGATTGGCAAGGGAGTTTGAAGCATCAGAGCTTAGCAAAATCCTTGGAGATGATATCAATGGACAGGAGAAGAGGTAGGAAAGCATCGGGAAGTGTCTCGAGGATCACATGATTGTTAAGGACACAAGGAACTGAAGATCAACAATGTCAAGTAGCATCCCAAAATTATAGTGTTTTGGCTTACCTTATATCACCCTTGCTCTTGAAAGTACCTTAAAATCACAGAGTTTGTGGATAAGAAAAATATTGATGGAGAGGAAGAAAAAGAGACTATTAAGGACATGATAAGGACATTATTCTTAGAAAGAAATAGGAAGATATGGGAGTAGCCTTTGGGTTACCTACAGAATGTTGATGTTTCTTTCTCTTTTCATTTCATGTCATTAGTTGATTATATTCCTTTATTTTCTTACTATTTTTGCTTTTCCTATTATTTAATTATTTAGAAAACACTCTAGCTATTATATAAGTTAGAGTACAAGAGTGTGATGACATATAAATAAAAAATCACTCTCTTACTTAAAACCACAAAACCCTAAGACCACTTTCCCCTCTGAACTCATTATCCTTCCTATAGGTGAGTACCAGTAATGCTTTTTTTCTAACTCTTCCCTTAGCTGTCCCTGTGGCCAAGCTGAGGTACAAACACATGAATATATTATTATATAGTATAATCTCCACAATCCCTCCACAAGACTATTTAATATCATTATCAACAGCTTTATTTACTTCCTGGTGAACTGTTATATTCCGGAAATATAATAATTATGTAATTTATTTCTCCTAATAATTCTCCTAAAAATAATAATAGTAGGATAGTATAATAGACTACTCTCCTCTTATTCCAGACTTTGTATAAGTACTGTGTAGTTATAGTATAATTCCTCAGTCTATAAATTAACATCATCTGGTCCTAACACTCTTCCTATCCATTCCAGATTCCTAGTTCACTTCCTTAAGGACCTTTTCTTTGATGACTTCCCTCCATTCCAAAATACATGACTATCTCATGACTGAAGACTAGGGCACAACACATAAGTTGAAGCCAAGGTCGTTTATTAAGTCATACTCTGCTTTGACATTTTTTACCATCTCCTGGAGTTTTCTTTTGAAGTTTATACTATTGCTAAGTAATATTCCCCTCTGAAGTAGTACATTATTCTGTTCTGGAGAGTATATTTATCTATTACTCTGCTCCTTTGCCCTCCCATACTTCTGTCCTTGACATGAACAATCCCACAGCCTTTAGCTTTGACAATGGTTAATTTCTTCAAGAGGCTCAGTCTCAATTGTTTCTCCTTTCTCTTTTTATATCTCTTTTCTTTTTCTTTAGCTTTCCTCTTATTATTTAAGTAGGTATAGTATATCTGCTATGGTTTGCCTACAAGCCCCATGTAATAAATCATTGATTTAAAAAAAAAAACTCCCTAATGTTTACTTGTTAGTGTACAATTGTGAAATATCTTAGAGATTCTGTTTTTTTGACTTGTTGTTACTTTTGTCTAAGATCCTATTCTTGATCCCCATCAGCAGACTATTATACAAAGGGAGCAAAGTAACCTGATAGATAATACTGCTTATTGTTATATAGACCATTGTAGAAAAGAAGTATAGTAAACTAGCTTTAACACAAACTTCATAATGTAGAATTAGTAAAGGGTTCAAGTTGGGCCAGAGGTCCAGATAAAAACCTTGTATGGGATGATGGCAGCTAACACATAATTTGACTAAGCATCTTTTTCACATGGTCTTTCTTTTCATTCAAAAACTCTATAAAATTCAAATAAATTCAAGTAAATTAGAGTAAATTAGGATAAAATTGGAACAGGCAGTGAACAAAGCAAGCTAACTATGACCTCATTCTTGTAGAAAGAAAGTAGAGCAACCTAATAAACAACACTGCTTACTATTACATAGACTATTGTTGAAAGGGAACAAAGCAACCTAATAGATAATACTACTCACTGTCACATAGACCATTGTAGGAAGAGAGCATAGCAAACTGACTTCAACACAAACATTATAATGCAGAATTAGTAGAGGGTTCAAGTTAGGCTAGAGGCCCAAATGAAAACCTCTGTTACAAACTTCATTTGGATCTATCTTTACCAATTTTTTGATGATTCTCACAGTCTTAACAGAAAGCCCTTGAAAAAACCTTTCCATTGATGTCAGTTACAATTAATATTGGCTAAGGTATCAGGTAAACTACCATAGTATTGTTTATTAAATCACTGATATCTTAGAAACTACCATGATCAATACTTTGCTTCTAGGCTTAACAAAAGTCCTCCCCATAATGTTAAGACTCTAGACCTTAGTTGAATATATGTTTCAACTTAAAGCCTATATCTAATACTTGATATTTTCACACTTCTTGACAGAGAATCCAGTCAAGGTTTTTAGTAAAGTTATATCAAAGGAGAAATGTCAACAAAACTTTGAGTAGCACCCTTGAGGTTGTCCTAAGACAAGTAAGAGTACCGATCCCTCGAAGTAATGAGAATATAGGGAGGAATACAAAAAGAGAGAACTTGTTGTTCCCTTCTCTTTCTAGTCTATATTTATTCTAACTAGGTATTATAACTATGTTACAATGTGATAATACTACTTGTAACTAAAGGTAACTAGTTAAGTGACAGTCTAGTGATAGAAGCTAAGAAGGTGACAAGTCAAGTCAGTGTCTAATAATAGGTTAGTCCAATGTTATTCCATTTAGCACAAGTCTGAAAATAGAAAGAGAAATAGTCCGAGATTTTTCCAAAGAGTTCTATTCATATCATGAGTCTATTGTCTTTTTAGAGTCCTTAGACATTCAGTATATTATTGCATTGTGATGTCCTTGTCTAGCATTGCCAACATCTCATCTACTAACTACTCATTATTAGACCATGGCTGATAATAACCATAGTCCTACTTGATGTTCATAATACATAATGCTCAGAATAAGCCTAGAACAACCCTGAGGCAATTAATATTACTGGAGATATGAAGTTCTCAATATTACCCATAGATAGTCATCTGCCTTTTCTTAGAACAAAGGACATTTTCCATATGGTTAAGTTTTGCATTTTAGAGTACAAAGGTACTACCATATATAGAACAATAGGTAGTAGCATGTGATGGTATTACAAATGGTCACTTACTATTTGTGATGGGTGCTTTGATACTTTAAAGAGTTTAAAAATGCAAAGTTAGACAAGTGACAAAAGATGTTGTTAAGTCTGAGGTCT
>Ga0153964_1000005_pt1 | contig 29330 bp, 22 predicted proteins | sample TSFL048MetaG_FD_104726 | JGI IMG/M metagenome (GOLD analysis project Ga0153964, IMG submission 104726) | Attine ant fungus gardens microbial communities from Florida, USA - TSFL048 MetaG | ecosystem: Host-associated > Fungi > Mycelium > Unclassified | place: USA: Florida, Withalacochee... | reverse complement strand
GAGCGGTTAATAAGGGTCTTGCCCTTGGAACCCTTCTGAGAGTCCCAAATGTCAATCCAAATCACAGACATGTCTGAGCTTGGAGACGCCTTCATAATGCGAGGGCGAGAAGCAAGTACCACTCCTTCAAAAATAGGAGTGTTAGCAATCACAGACTCAACTTGAGCCTGTGTAATAGGAAGCAAAGAGTTGTTGCCCCAGTAGAGAACACCCAAAATCTTCAGAAAGGACTTGGACTGCGGCAGACGAGGCTCTACCACAGTACTAGCAGCCAAGCCAGCGACTTTCTTAAGCCACTGCTTGATCACCTCCAACTCTGCTGCTGATGCAACAAAGTTAGTAGACATGGATATTCTATCCCATGCCTTGTGCACTGACTCAACTCTAAGTTTGGAGTGAGCCTCAACCAAGCCCCTATTACAGGACTCAACTGCAGTAACAGCATTTGCCACAACGACCTCTGTAGTGGGAGTGTTAAGTGGAATCAACACTTGGTGCCTAGTAGGCCCATGCGTTGTCATCTTGGATGCCCTTGAGGCACCAGAATGAACTGCATCTCCCCTGTTTGGAGAGGCACTAGCACCAAAGCCAGATTGGTGCATGGCTAGGACCTTCTCCATAGGAAGGTCGGGAAACATATTACGAAGACGAAGAAGGCTCTCATACTCTGGGTGAGCAGAGGCTGGAGCAAACCTTGGAGTGGACTGGGGGTTTCTACTGCGAGCCGCTTGGGCAAAGGACTTAGGAGCCTGCTTGGGCACCTGGGGTTTGGTGGCCACCTTCGCGGGGGTGGGCTTAGCGGTAGCCGTCTTGGCTGGTGAAGGTGGAGGAGGTGCTCTCAACACCACTGGAGTAGGAGTAGGCACGTTCTGGGAAGGTGTAGAGAGGTTAGTAGAGGGAGAAACTTTGCCCTTGCCCTTACTCTTTTTGTTAGTAACAGTAGTGAAGGGAGCTTCCTCTACTGCTGGTTGATCAACTGCCATCTCATTATCTAGAGATGGCTCCTGGGGTAAGTTAGGACCATAGAGAGTCCTCATAGCCTCTACAAGTGAAGGAGAATTAGGCTGAGGTGAGACCTTAAAATAATCTTACCCTGCTGCAAATACAGTTTAGAACAGGTGCCACATAATGGAACCTGCTTCTAAGATAGGAGGAAACTGTTCAATGGGATGGCTTCCAATAGGATATTTCTGGATGAAGTGTACAATGTGCAATACAGACAACACAAGGACTTTGGCATCATTTTCTAAATAGCCAAAGTAACTAGACAAGAATGTAACATGGTGTTCACCATCCCATAAGTCACAATCATATATGACATCATGTGTGATAATGTCACTTATCACGGGTTGTGACACCTAAGGTAAACTGTCACTGTCACAAATGACTAATGTGTCATAGTCACCTCTCACATCACAGGTGCCTGCCACTGCACTGCTACCCTCCACTTGGAAGGATGACTCAGCTATTCCATGGTTTGGGCCATGAGGCATCAAACTGGTTGACAAAGGGGCCTGGGGAACAGAAGTCACCCCAAAGGCAAGGCCCCTACTCTTCTCAGCAAAAACTTGGTCATCCCAACTCATAGAATGTGTTCTCTCTTTAGGAACAGAGGGAGAGGGAGCAGCAGGGAGCTAGAGAGGGGTAATTTTATGAGAGAGCTTACCTGTAATGATCCTAGAGGCAGTAGGTATTCTGAGACTAGGGCTAACCTCCTCCTCTTCACTTTTCTTTTCCTCAGAGGAAGAAAAGAGCTCAGGAGATGTATTCCTAGAGATCTCAGCAGCTGAGACACTCCTGGAGGAGTGTCTAACAGTGTGATAAGCACAAGAGCATTCTCTGGGATAAATGTGTTTACCAGCCCTAGAGCTGGCACAAGAAATAAGGTTGAGTGAGTCTAGAGACTCACCAATACTAGTAGGAGTAGCCTGGGGGCCAGGGGGACGAGCATTGGTAGCAGATGATTTATTCTGAATATTTGATTTAACCATGGTAGTAGTTAAAGGAAAAGAAGGGATGCAATACACTGTTGGTCTTGTTACACAATTTGGAGCCAATCCTAGTGTGGCTTATTTAGAGGCCACTAAGCACATTCTAAGATACTTAAAGGACACTGCTGACTACTGTTTGGTACTAGGGAGATGAAAAAAAGGTTTCTTTGACTTAGTAGGCTAGTCTGACTCCAACTGGGCTCAAGATACAAGCAATTGCAGGTTAACCAGCAGATTTATATTCGATATTACAGACAGTTCAATTGCCTGGTCCTCCAAGAAACAAAATATGGTAGTGACTTCTTCTGTGGAGACTAAGTATATTGTATCTACGAATGCCACCAAGGAGACTGTATGACTTCACACTCTCTTAACTGAACTCGACTTTCCTCCAACTTAAGCTACAATCATATATGCAGACAACTTAGAATGTATTGTACTTGCAAACAACCTGGTATCTCATTCTTGAGCCAAGCATATTAACATCAAGTATCATTTTATATGCAAGAAAATTAAACGCCAAGAAATCAAACTCAATTATGTGTTTACTAAGAACATACTCATAGATGTTTTTACTAAGGCTCTCTCTAGGAAAGCCTTTGAGAAATTTTGTGCCCAACTGGGTATACTTCCACCAGACTGATGTTATAATGAGTGAGAGTATTAAGGAACCATAGTTGGGAGTGTTATAATATTTGCTATGTCTCCTGAAAATTTTCTTAATCATCTGCTTACTCACTTTTGATCTCTTCTAACTACGAGTACTCCACTGTGTTGGAGTTTTTACATTCTATGATAAATATGTGCATACTTACAATCTGGTATTTAGATAGTTACTTTGTATCCCTGAGATTCAGTCTTTGTCTCTAAATCTCAGGTGTGTATTCTATTTTCTCACTTCCTCAATATACTTAGTTTTTGTCTCTGAATCTCAGCATCTTGAGTAATGCACTACACAAATATTCAAATATATTCTCCTTCAATGTAAAACTGTAAACAATTACTGATAACTTTTTTAATAATTTTGCCTATAGTATTAAGTAGGACAATGGAATGAAATAATTTGGGGGTATTGTAAAAGTTCTTATTGGATTTGGATATAACAACTAATATGGCTTCCTTGAGGTGGAAGAGCTAGAATTCTAACAAATATATATGTTAGTAATATGAACTATCTTGCTAAGAGTACTTAGTTATAGCATCTTTGAACTCTTGGTTGGTGAACAGTGGCCATTTGATATTGTTAAGTTAAGATAGCTCATCTAGAAATCTAGTATTGATTCTACAATTTTCTACTGAATTGTATGAGCTGTGTAGTGTATTTTATAGAAAGTTGAGTATGTTGTATGATTGGCCCTTAAGCATAATAGTCTCAATAGCAGAGAGGGATTTTTTCTTAACCTAGTTCATGAGATCCCAGAGTCTTTTGTTCAATGAGGTGATTTTGTGTATTTTATGATAGCTACTAAGGTTATTAGTATAATCCTAGTTTCACCACTTCTTAGAGTATTTTGTGATATACCTTAGTTTAACATGTTTTGTCCAAGCTTTATTGAAGATATATGCTAGCTAATTAACATACCCTTGTAAGTTTTCCTAGTTTGTGATAGACAAGGTATCAAGGTGTTTTATATTGCATTTGTGTCATAACTTGGCAAAATGGCTAAGTCATTATTTATATTTCCTTTTTCTTTTCTTTGCTTTTAAACTTACTATACAAGAGAGAGTATAGGAAAGTATCATGTCATAAGTGTCACACAATCACAGTCACATGATAGGAAATCACAATGTCATATCACATTGATGTCACATGATAGGTCATATGATGAATGTGGGAAAGTAGTGCATAGACTATATAGTAGTTGTATAAGTAGTATAGAAAATCCAATAGGAACTCCATTGAGTTCTCCTTGTCAACTTGGACTTGGAGTGGGCTTAAGTTGTCTTAGCTAGAGTCTTATACTAAAACTCAATTCCACTTTGCAAGCACTATTTGCCTTGGATCTTGCTTATCTTTATTCTCATTTTCTATTTACTCTCAGCCAGTGATCATTACAATCATCAGCCATCTCCATATATAGCTAGGCCCTTGGTTTAAGGGGACTTTGCAGTCAATTAGGGACTGCAGGTAAAGATATGGTACTAAACCCAGGCATCATGTTCTAAACCTGACCTTACAACTGGGTGGTGTTATTAGTTACTGTTTTTTAGTATAAACCTTGTGCTATGCTCCATTATGAGTGGTACATGCAGAGGAGTGATGGTTATTTCTAGAAAGTTGTTTAGAGTAGGGATCCTCTCCTTAAGGTGATTGTATAACCCTATTATTAAAGCAATAGTTAGTAGGGCATTAGGCATCTGGCTAGGTGAAGATCTTACACCCCAATAGACATAGAAGTATATAAGCAAGACTCAACATTATCTCCATATCAGCACAATGTCTCAATAACAATATAATAATCTCATGAGCACTATACTCAAAAAAAGCATACCCTTGCTAAATTAAGAGCAGAATTGAAAGGACAAAAGAGAAAAATCTGTTGGTGTTGCAAGAAGTTCAGGCACCTGGCCTGAAACTGCAAGAATCAAAAAGAAGAAGAAAAGAGAAAATCAGTCTCTCAGAATAAATTTGAGGTATTGTCAAGTAGAGTAATGCAATATGGGATAAAAGAAAGGATAGTAAGGAGACGAGAAACAGTGGAAGTAGAGTATTTCAAATGTGGAAAGAAAGAGCACAAGTGCAGGAAGTGTTCTCTTTGGAAGGGAAAAAGGAAGATGCAAGTAGTAGAGGAAACAGCATATGTGACCAGGCCATAAGAAGTATAGCAAAAGAAGTAAAGAAAAAGTCTAGTGTATGTCCTACAATAGAAAGCACAAAAGCACTATGGAGAGGGCATCCCAGATGAGGCATGTCTGTTAGAGCTAGGGTAGTATACAGAGGAGGTAATAGTATTATATGTGAAATGTGAAAGGTGCAAACAGAAAAGATACCATATGAAGGAAAATAGAGAATAGAGGGTGATCTCAAACAGGTAGAAATAGTGTAGATGCCAAAAAAGGAAGGAGAGGAAAGTAGCATACCCCAAAGAGGGAAAAGCATAGTAGAGCAGCACACAGGCAAGAGCTCTGGAAGACACAGCAAAAGAGGGAGATAAGCAAAGGAAGGTCAGGCAAACCTTCAAAATGCTAAGAGAAGTATAATTAAGTATTGGGATAGAAAAGATAAATATCTATGAAGGGATCACAGTGAAAGTGCTCTTGGATAGTAGTGCAACAGGGATGTTTATAGATAAAAGGACAGCAGCAAAATATGGGTTTAGGCTGTAAAAACTAGAGAGGCCAATAATGGTCAGAAATGTCAATAGAACAAACAACACTGGGAGAGCTATTATATATTAAGTAGAGACAAATATATACTATAAAGGCCATGTGGAAAGAATGAAGATAGACATGTGCAATTTGGAAAAAACAAAAGTGATATTGGGAATGCCTTAGTTATAGGCACATAACCCAAAAATCAATTAGGAGACAAGAGAAGTCAAAATAATGAGATATCTACCCTTGTATAGTAGAATAAGCAAGAAAGAAAAGTTGGAAGAGAAAAGAGGATAGTAATTCTAGAGAAAGTGTCATATTCTGGAAAAATGATAATTATGTAATTTATTTCTCCTAATAATTCTCCTAAAAAATAATAATAGTAGGATAACATAGTAGACTACTCTCCTTCTATTCCAGACTTTCTATAAGTACTGTGTAGTTACAGTGTAATTCCTCAGTTTGTAAATTAACATTATCTAGTCCTAACCCTCTTCTTGTCTACTCTGGATTTCTAAGTTCACTTCCTTAGGACCTCTTCTCTGACAAATTCCCTTCACTCTGAAATACATGATCACCTCATGACTGGAGACTGGGATGCAACACATAAGTTAAAGCCAAGGTCATTCATCAAAGTCATACTCTACTCTAACATCTTTTACTTTTCATTGGAGTCTTTCTTTGAAGTTTATACTATTGTTAAGTAGTATTCTTTTCTGATATAGTATATTACTCTGTTTCTGGAGAGTACTTTTATTTATTACTTTGCTTCTCCATCTTCCATAATTCTATCCTTGACAAAGTTAAATAGAATGTGAGGAATTGAAAGTAAATTGTTAACAATATTTTACCCACAGATAGATAGATAGATAGGAAGGGTAAACCAAGAGTTAGAGTAATACTTGAGAATATTCATTGATCATAGGTAGGAGCAATAGCCTAAATAGTTGGGAATAGTGGAATTTGTATATAATAATAAAGTACACTTGAGTACTCAAATAACATTTTTTAAGGCAAATTATGGGCAAGATCCTAGGATGGGATTTGAGGAAATAAAGAAGGGGAAATACAAAGAAGCAAAGAAATTTGTTGAGAAGATAAGAGAAATACAAGAGAAAGTAAAAGTAGTGCTAAAGAAAGCATAAGAGGAAATGAAAAGATATGCAAATAGGAAGAGAGCAGAAGTTAACAATCATAAAGTAGAGGACTTAGTTATGCTTAGTACTAAGGACTTGAAATATCAAATAATCAGAAAGAGAACAAAAAAGTTGACAAAGAGATTTGTTGGTCCTTACAAAGTAAAAAAGATTGTATCATCTAACACAGTTGAATTAGAGCTATCTAATACTATTAAAATACATCCAGTAGTCAATGTTAGTAGAATACAAAGATATGTAAGGCAAGTAGAAGGACAGAAAAGGGAGCAACCAGCTCCAGTAATAATAGAAGGGTAAAAAAGTGAGAAGTAGAAAGGATTCTAAATAAGCTGTGAATAAGAGAAAAAGACAAGTATTTGGTAAGATGGAAAGAATTCACAGCAGAGTCAAATACTTAGGAAAGAAAAGAGAACTTAGAAAATACAAAAGAGATAGTAGAAGAATTTGAAAAGGAATACTGGTAAGATATGGAAGATATAAGAGGGCAAGAAAGAAAAGAGAGAACGTTTAGAAGGAAAGAACTACCAAAAAGGTTTATAGCAAAGAAATTATTTGGGTGATCAGATAAGAGATATAACAAAGAATATTGGAGAAGGTTAGAACAGAATTGGAAGTAATAGAAAGGAGGAAAAAGAAGACAAATCTTAGAGACAATCAAAGAGAAAGAAGAAATCAAGCAAAAGAACTCAGAAATTAAAGAATGGACAGAAGAAGATGAGAAAGAAATAGATAACATAGTTGACCCATATTATAAGTTGTAAAAATCCTTAGGACAAGGAAACTTAAGAGAAGAGTAGTGTTATAACTTGGCAAAATGGCTAAATCATTATTTATATTTCCTTTTTCTTTTCTTTTCTTTTGGACTTACTACACAGGAGAGAGTATAAGAAAGTGTCATGTCATAAGTATCATACAGTCATAGTCACATGAATAGGAAATCACAATGTTACATGATGGGTCACATGATAAGTATAGGAAAGTAGTGCACAAACCATGTAGTAGTTGTATAAGTAGTATAGAAAATCCAATAGAAACTCCATTGAGTTCTCCTTGTTAACTTGGACTTGGAGTGGGCTTAAGTCATCTTGGCTAAAGTTTTACACTAAAACTCGATTCTACTTTGCAAGCACTGTCTGCCTTGAACCTTGCTCATCTTTATTCTCATTTCTTATTGACCTTCTTATTGCTGTTCTTTTTAATAAATTGAATAGTAATATCAATGTTTTTTTCTTTTATATCTATTTCAATGACAAGTAGAACATGATTGAATGATTTTTATAACTTGGAAAAGAGGGTGTATTTGCCAAAACTGAGTTATTAGATGTTATAAAAACCAAATCTAGAATGGAGTTAAAATCATATGAGTTGTTTGCATATCTTTTAGGACCTAGGTTTAAAGAAGTTCAAGTTCTAATCCTAAACTATTAGCAATAGTAAGAAGGTCCTTAGTATGGGGTAAGTAATAGTGAAAGTTTAGGTCCTAATCTCTATTAAAGTAAATGTTGATTATGAAATTGATGTTCTGGCTGTTGTGGAATACAAGAATATTAATATTGCAATGGTTTATAAAATCAGAGCAAAGGGAAAATCTTAAGGATTAAAAGGAGCAAAAGAGAAGTTAATAAGCAAATAGAAAAGGCAGTAACAGTCCTCAATTGCATACTAAAGGGTTTGTGGGGAAAAGAAGAAAATAGAGATATCAAAAAGAAATTAAAATATAAAGTGTAGCTTATTTGTAATATAAAAATAGATAAAATGATTGTAAATTCAATCTAGATCCTCCTCACATAGTGTCCCTACAATATCTACCTTTACACACCATAATAAGCTCACTAGCAAAATAGTCAGTAAACTACTCTTAGGCCTTACCATACTCAATCAAGCCCTCATTTATACTTCCACAACTAATCTTATGGATGTAATACAGTCTGAGTCAATGATTAGCCAGGCTTTTCAAGCCTGCTACTCCATAGAAGGTTATCTGAGCAACTACTGTATCTTGCCTCTTGAAAGAATAGAGATATATAATAAAAACTTTGACTAACTCAACCTCTTACCAAGATTACTCCTTATTCTTACATACTCAAGAGAATCACATTTACAACCTCAAGAGCTTCTAAGATAAAGGTAAGGACCAAGAAGGCTCCTCTATTAATCTCTACTCTGAGAAATATATTAGAATATTACAAATATTGGAAACTCAATTAAAAATGAATAAAAAAAGAAACTTCTTCTAGTTTCTCCTCCATGATGTCACCATGTGGACAGATGTTACCTTCCTGTTCTTTATACTTGTTGGCCATGACTATGTGATCTTGCTCCACCTCTATACTTTACTCCTGCCTAATATCCTCTAATCTTTGAACTGGCTTTCTTTTACTCTAAATACAATCTAGAAATATGTGCCAATATGTACAAACATCATCAATAAGTTTGTTGTTTGATGGTATGTTCATGTTAGTGCAATGTCATGACTTGGCAAAATGGCTAAGTCATTATTTAATATTTCTTTTCATTTTCATTTCTTTTAGTTTCTGATTATTATTTTTCTTTTCTTTTATTTTCTTATTGATGGACACATGAGAGGAAAGTGACTCATAGGGAAGTGTGGGATAAAAGGAAGGGTTAGGGTTACTCTTCATGTATAAATAGTGTAGAGAATCTAATGGGAACTCTGTTGAGTTTTCTTTGTTAATTACTGAACAAAGAGCAGTTGGCTTTATTCTAGCTTGGAGTTTAGCTTTCTTACATGTAAGTCTTGACAACTTAGAATTCCTACAGTAGATATAGATAAGAGAAGAACTCAATGAAGTTCTCTATTGTATTTTATATACTAATACTATTTCCATATGATCTATGCACTAAAGTCTTGTGGTCACATATTCTTCTGTAATATCCTACAATTATATGATCTAGTCATGTGGTATAGTTTACCTAAATTTTCCATGTTATTTATAGTTCAATCCTATTATATGTCTTGAAATTACAAACTAACTATTCAAATGTATAAAAAGTTATTTGCTTTTTGAGCTCCTCATAACAGTTTACTTTTTAACTGAGTCTAGTAGTAATAGGATCACTGGTCACTGATAGACTTTTGATCTATTGTCTTGGTATCATATTAGTCTAAGTTTGCTCTAGATTAAAATTATACCAAAGATATTCTTGAATTTCTAAGTTCTAGAGTATTAACATTAATAGTTTGTTTTATGCTAGCTTATTAGTCTTGTCTTCCAAGGTATATACTATTTTAGTATATAATAGCTCAACAACTATCTAATAGAAGTACCCAATCTTAGGTTTAGATTATGTTTAGAACTTGTAAGAGATCTTTAGAGTAGGTTCTAATAGTGAAATTCAGGGGTATAATTTGTATTTCATACTATATTTACTGGTGGCATAATAGCATAATAGACATTTGTTAATATAGGTAATAACTTGAGAATAGTTTTTCTTAAATAAGTTATTTTGGATAAAAAATGTCTATTCAAAATAATATAAAGTACTATATACTAGGTCATTATTGGGGTTAGTATAGCTCAGAATATAACATAAGAGAAACTTAGGAAATTCTTAAATAAATATTATATCTAAGAGATTTTTCTATATTTCTAGAATAAAATTGGTAAGAATTTTGTTTTTTCTAACATTCTAGGAATATATGTAAAGGTTGTGCTTAGTCATTGGTTATTGTTATCTATAGTTAGGCAAGTTGGATTAGCTTTGATTTTTAAGACTTGAGCTTTTTTTATATGCTATTCACAATTGAAGCAGAACAAACATTTGTTATTATTGGCTATGTGATCTCCTTTGCAGGTAATATTTAGTGACTTAGCCTAGATGACTTAATCACCCTTTAAGTCCAAGTTGACAAGGAGAACTTAATAGAGTTCTTATTTATTTCATGTATATTACTTATACAACTACTACATAGTCTGTGCACTATTTTCCCATACTCCTTATATGACTTGGTTATATGACATGACACTGTGACATTCTATTTCATGTGACTGTGACTATGTGACATTTATGATATAACACTTTTCTATACTTTTTATATGTAATAAGTCCAAAAGAAAAGAAATATAAATAATGACTTAGTTGTTTTGCTAAGTTATAACATAATACACTTGAAGGTATAAGGACATGGTTCTCCCTATCTTGTTTCAAGTCTAGGTAGGTTAGTTTTAGGATTAGCTTTACAACACTATACCATGTCTTTATGATATTTGAGTTTATAAGAGCCATTGTATTTCTGGCATTTTGAGCCATGAGCTTTATATAAAAATGTAAAGTAGTTCTATTTTCAATGGTTGTGACATTGTGGGACACTAGGGCTTATATTGGTGTCTCTGATAGTAGTGATATATTGGCCATAGTTGAAGGAGTAGTTAATTAAAAGCTTAGCTTTGGACCCATTCTAAGAATCCCATATATCTAGCTAGATAATAACTATGTTTGATTTGGGGAATACTTTGATAACTCTCAGTTTTGATGCTAAAGAGATGTTCTTGAAAATTTTAGTATACTTGATGAGGTTAATAATCTCTTTGCTCATGATTGCCTTACTACTGGGCTGAATATACAGGATATCTATGATTTTGAGGTAAAATTTGGATTAGAGAAAGTAGGAGGCTGAAATATTGTTGTTATTAATGCCTTCAATTGACTTGAAGTGTTGCTCAATGATAGTGAGATTACTAGGTACTGGGATATTATTGGTAATGATAGAAATACTGCCTGAGAAAGAACAGATATATTCAGTGCATGTAGTTGATTTAATATTTTTTAATAACCCATTCATAAGGCTGATATGAGTACTAGCATCTCTCATAACCATCTCAACATGCTGTTCAAAAAGGAAAATGATAGCCTGTTTTCTAAAGGGGCCTTTAGTAGTAATTTGGATTTTTTACCTTTGTTGGTTAGTTTAGAAAAGGTCATGTTATGAATTTGTATTATTTTTTGTCAGGTAATACTGGGAAGGCTTTCTTAAGCTTGAGGATGTTGGTTGCTAATGTTATGACTTGAGCAAATGGTTTGACTGGGAATGTATTTGTATTACTATTGTTTTTTTCAGTAGAGTAGTTTTGACCCCTATTAAGTTGCTTCTTAGTGGAACATGAGGGAATCAGAAAAGAGACCCTCTTGATAGAGTTAGTATTAGAGTTCTTTGGATGTGGACAAGGAGGTTTGTTTTGGACAAACTGCAATATGATTTTATCTCAGATAAAGGTTTTTTCCACTGTATTGAGCTGATTCCAGTTAGATTCAAAAATAGCAGAGATAAAGGTCCATGCTGATTTGCTAAAGATATCCAGTTAAGAGATGTTATTGCTATTACAACCTTTGAGATTTCTCTTCTTGAGGAAAAAGACCATATATAGAAGCAAGTAAGCTATATTGCAAATATCACTTTGAAGGAATTTGTTGGTGCTGAAATCACTATCCCATAGATTAGGATCAGCTAGAACATTAGTGCTATACAGAATAATAGCTGAGAGAGAGGGTTCTATGGAGATATTATTGTAAGTTGGAGTAGAGTTAAGTGCTCTCTCATTGCTAACATATGCTAGCTGTGATGCTGGGAGTGAGAAGTTGAAAGAAGAACTACTAGTGTCATAGGCTTGGGATAAGTCTATGAGAGAGAAAAAAGAGCTATGAGGCTCTCTTGTACTTACTTATAACATTGGTTAGCTGCATTATATATTGACAATAGTGTTAGCAGGCCTTTTGAGGGTACATTCAAGGTTGCTAGAGTCTATTTTTATGTCTGTATTTATAGTATTGGAATTTGTTATTCTATGCTTAGGTACTACTATTAGTAATGGAAGTAAGAGTGAAAGAAGTATTTGGTTCCCTAGCATAGCCATCCACTAGATAATCATTATTGCTGACATAATCATTCTATGGATCATTATTATGAGATTTTCATCTAGGTCTCTAGCTTAGCTTAATCCCTTTACTTATTCTGTATTATTAAGATTGTGTTCAAGTTAGTTTACTATGCTTTCTTTCTATAACAGTCTGCAAAATAGTAAATAGTGTTATTTATGAAAGGTTACTATGCTCTCTTTCTCCAACAGTCTCCTATTTTGACTTATTTCTCCATCTCTCAAATTATAAGAAAAATCAATCTCAAGTCTATTGTTAAATACATATATAATCTATAATTTAATACTATTGAATACTTCTTTATATACTACATTAAGTGTTTTTCTACTCTCTTGGCTTTGCTCTGAAAAAAGTTAAGAGATGAAGTATATTCTTGAAAAGACCACATAAAGTTGTTCATAGAAAGATACTAATGTTTGCAAATTAACTCCCACATGTTTCACTGACTGTTTTTGAGACTTATTAATAGTCATAGCAAAGGCCAGTCTGACTGGGAATTAAAGTCTCTTGAGTAGCACAGATAATGTTTCTGCATTAGTGTCATAACTTGGCAAATCGACTAAGTTATTATTTATATTTCTTTTCTTTTCTTTTATTTTTCTTATCAATGGATGCATGAGATAAAAGTGACTCATATGGAAGTGCGGGACTTTAGTGTAAGGTTAGGGTCAGACATTTGTATAAGTAGAGTAGAAAATCCAATGGGAACTTTATCGAGTTCTCTTTGTCAAATGCTGAACAAAGAGCAGTTGGCTTAATTCTGGCACGGAGTTTGGCTCTCTGATATTAGAACTCGATTCCACATTGCAAGCACTATCTGTCTTGGACCCTGCTTAATCTTTATCTCACTCTCAATCAACTCTCAGTCGCTGATTATCACGATTAGTAATTACCTCCATACATAGCCGGGCCCTTGGCTTAAGGGGACTTTGCAGTCAGTTAGGGACTGTAGGTGGAAGTGTAGCACCAAGCCTGGGTGTTATCACTGAGACCTGACCTCGTAAACGGGTGGTGTCTAGTAGAATACTTGTCCTTTTCTTGGTATAAACCTCATGCTGCACTCCATTGTGAGTTGGTACACGCAAAGGAGTGACAGTTATCTCTTAAGGAGCTGTCTAGATTAGAGATCCCATCCGTTGGGTGATAGTCTAACCATAGTATTGTGGGGGTAGCCTTTGGGCTACCTGCATAATAGTGTGTGCTTCATCATCTCATTCTATTTCTATTTCATTTATTGGTTTTCTCATTCATAATATTTCTATTTCAATTCTATTATATAATTATGTAATTATCAATAGTAAAAGTGACGCAACATAAAAATAATATAGATCCTTTTACCTAAAACCACAAAACTCTAAGACTACTTTCCCCTCCAAACTCGTTATCCTTCCCACAGTATTAGGGCAGTAGTAAGTAAGACAGTAGGTATTTGGTTGGGTGAAGATCTTGCGCCCCAACAGACATAGCAATAAGTAAGATCAAATCATTAACTCTGTACTCCCCTTGAGACGTTATCATTATGTCTCAAGAACAATACAATTCATTGATAAGCAGTCTGCTCAGAGAGAAACGCGCCCTTGCCAAACTGAGGGTAGAATTAGAAGGAAGGAAAGGAAAGTTGTGTCGGAGTTGCAGAGGGTTCAGGCACTTGGCCCGAAATTACAGGAACAGAAAAGATGAAGAAAAGGGGACAAAGATGCCTCAAAATAAATTCAAAATTTTAAGGAGTCAAGTAATGCAGTGTGGTGTGGAAGAAAGAGTAGTAAGAAGCACAAGAACAGTAGTTGTAAGGTGTTTCAAGTGTGGAAGGGAAGGACACAAATGTAGGGAATGTCCTCTATGGGAGAAGAAGGTGAAAAGGGTGGCACGTCCCAATGGAAGAAAGGCGCACCAAGAAAAAAGAAGACTGGCGCGTCCTATTAGGGAAAAGGCGCAGGAAGGAAAGAAGAGGTTGGGGAGGATGAAAGGAGAAAAGGCAGTGTACTCTGTAAAGGAAGAAGCGCAGCAAAAGGAGTGGAGGAGAAGTTTGTGGAAGGATCTGAGGAAGAGGGCAGAATAGTACTGTGGACCGACAGTGCCATGAGATGCAGAGTTATGGGAGTTGGGGTGGCGTGGCCAAGGGGCTGTCGTCACGTATTTGAAGTGCCTAAGATGTGGCAAAGGAGGATGTTATGTGGAAGACGATTGGGGGCAAGGAGTGCTTCCCTATTGGAAGAGAGAGAAGATAAGTTGGTGTGGGTGCAAGGGAGGAAAGGAACAGAGCAGCGTGCGAGCAAGAGACTTGAGAGGCACAGCAAGAGAGGGAGGTAGTCGAAAGAAGGTCAGAAGAACCTTCAAAATGTTGAGAGAAATGTGGTTGAATATCGGAGTAGAAAAGATAAATACGCATGAAGGCGTGATGATTAAAGTGCTCTTAGATAGTGGCACAACGGGGATGTTTATGGATAGACAGATGGCAGCTAGGCATGGGTTCAAGCTGCAGAGATTGGAAAGGCCATTAATGGTCAAAAATGTGGATGGGACTGTGAATAGCAGAGGGGCCATTACATACCAAGTAGAGTGCAATGTATTTTATAAAGGCCATATGGAAAGGATGCAGATAGATGTCTGTGACTTAGGGAAGACTGAGGTGATATTGGGTATACCTTGGTTAGCGGCCCACAACCCAGAAATAAGTTGGGAGACAGGAGAAGTGAAGATGACAAGATGTCCACCCCTGTGTGGCGGGAAGAGTCAGAAGAGCAAGAAAAAGGAAAAGATCAAGATGATGGTTACAGAGGAAGAAAAGAAAATCATCCGTTGGGCGATAGACAACAAAGAAGACTGGGAAAGAGAAGAAGAGATAGAAGAGGACCACAGAAAAATTGAGGAGATGGTCCCGAGAAAGTTTTTAAAGTGGAGGAAGGTATTTGGGAAGGTAGAATCTGAGAGGATGCTGACTAGGAAAATTTGGGATCATGCCATAGATCTCAAGGAGACGTTTAAACCACAAAAGGGAAAGATTTACCCTCTATCCAAGAACGAGAGGGAGGAAGTCCAGAACTTTGTGGAGGACCAGTTAAGGAAAGGGTACATCAGACCCTCAAAGTCGCCTCAGATATCATCAGTGTTTTTCGTTGGCAAAAAGGATGGAAGTAAGTGGATAGTGATGGACTACCGTAACTTGAATAGCCAGACAGTGAAGAATAACTACCTGCTACCTTTAATTACGGAGTTAATAGACAATATGGGTAGTAAGAAAGTATTCACTAAAATGAATCTCAGGTGGAGGTTCAATAACGTGAGGATAAAGGAAGGGGATGAGTGGAAGGGAGCATTCACGACGCATATAGGATCCTTTGAGCCAACTGTTATGTTTTTTGGGATGACGAACTCACCAGCTATGTTCTAGGTGATGATGAACGAAATCCTGAGGGACTTGATAAACAAAGGAAAAGTAGCAGCATTTGTGGACGATGTATTGGTGGGAACAGAAACGGAGGAAGGACACGACAAAATAGTAGAAGAAATACTAAGGAGGTTAGAGGAAAACGACTTATATGTCAAACCAGAAAAGTGTGTGTGGAAGGTCAAGAAAATAGGGTTCTTAGAGGTGGTTATAGGGTCCAACGGAATAGAGATGGAGAAGGAGAAGGTAGACGGCATACTTAGCTAGCCACGACCAAAGACAGTGAGAGATGTGAGGAAATTCTTAGGCCTTGCCAATTATTATAGAAGGTTTATCAAGAATTTTGCTCGAGTCGCTAGGCCAATAAATATGCTTACATGAAAAGATGAGAAGTGGTGGTGGGAAGAGCCTCAGCAGAAGGCATTCAACGAGTTAAAACAGGTTTTCACGATAAAACTAGTATTAGCAGCTCCAGACTTAGACAAAGAGTTCAGAGTAGAGGCCAATGTCTCGAACTATGCTACTGGGGGAGTACTCTCGATGAAGTGCTCAGATGAGAAATGGAGACCAGTTGCCTTTATTTCTAAATCTCTAAGTGACACAGAAAGAAACTATGAGATACATGATAAAGAAATATTGGCGGTCATTAGATGCTTGGAAGCATGGAGACACTTCCTAGAAGGAACAGTAGTTAAATTCGAGATTTGGACAGACTATAAAAATCTTGAGTACTTCATGAAGGTACAGAAGTTAAATCGTAGACAAGCAAGATGGGCCCTATACCTATCTAGATTCGATTTCATATTAAAACACATTCCTGGGAGTAAGATGGGAAAGGAAGACAGTCTGAGCAGGAGACCGGACTGGGAAGTTGGAGTCGAAAGAGACAATGAGGATGAGATGTTGATAAAACTAGAGTAGATGGAAACAAGGAGAGCGGAAATAGTGGAAATTATAGTAGACGGAGTGGATCTACTAGAAGAGATCAGAAAATCAAAAGTAAAAGACAATAAAGTGGTAAAAGTAGTAGAAGAAATGAAATGGGCAAGAGTAAAGATATTAAGGGATGAAGAATGGAGAGAAGTAGATGGCATCATATACAAAGAAGGAAAAGTCTACGTGCCAAAAGATGAGAAGTTAAAGGCAAAAATAGTTAGACTACACCATGATATGCCAATAGGAGGGCATGGGGGCAGTAGAAGACGGTAGAGCTGGTAACTAGAAATTTCTAGTGGCCAGGAATAACGAAAGAGGTGAAGAAATATGTGAAGGGGTGCGACACTTGCCAGCGAAACAAAAATCGCACAGAACAGCCAGCAGGAAAATTAATACCAAACTCTATTCCAGAAAAGCCCTGGACTTATATATCGGCAGACTTTATCACTAAGCTGCTGCTAGCACAGGGATATAACAGTATTCTAGTAGTAGTGGATCGACTAACCAAAATGGTTCACTTTATACCAACTACGGAAAAAACATTAGCAGAAGGTTTAGCAAGGCTGTTTAGGGATAACGTGTGGAAACTGCATGGACTGCCTGAAAGCATCATATCAGACAGAGGACCGCAGTTCACAGCAGGACTAATGAGGGAGCTAAACGAGATGTTGGGGATTAAAAGTAAATTGTCAACGGCGTTCCATCCATAAACAGATGGGCAAACTGAGAGAGTAAACTAAGAACTAGAACAATACCTCAGGATGTTTATCGACCATAGACAGGAGCAATGGCCTGAATGGTTAGGAACGACAGAGTTTGCGTATAACAATAAAGCGCACTCGAGTACTAAAACATCACCTTTTAAGGCAAATTATGGGCAAGATCCCAGGATGGGGTTTGAGGGGAGGAAAAAGGGGAAGTACAAAGGAGCAGAAAAGTTCATTGAAAAGATAAAGGAAATACAGGAGGAGGCAAAAGCAGCGCTAGGAAAAGTGCAAGCAGACATGAAGAAATACGCCGACAAGAAGAGATTGGACGTAGAAGAGTATAAAGTAGGCGACTTAGTCATGTTAAGTATCAAGGACCTGAAATATCAGATGGTTAGAAGGAGAACGGAGAAGTTAACAGAGAGGTTCGTGGGTCCTTACAAGATCAAGAAAATTGTATCGTCAAACACAATAGAATTAGAATTGCTGAGTACAGTAAAGATACACCCGGTAGTCAATGTTAGTAGAATACACAGATATGTAGGACAAGTAGAAGGGCAGAAAAAAGAGCAACTGCTCCCAGTGATAATCGAGGGAGAAGAAGAGTAGGAGGTAGAAAAGATCCTGAATAAGTGACGAATAAGAGGGAAGGACAAATACTTAGTATGCTGGAAAGGATTTACGGTAGAGTTGGATACTTGGGAAGGAAGAGAGAATTTGGAAAATGCACAAGAAGCAATCCAAGAATTCGAGAGAGAGTATCAACAGGATATAGAAGATGTGGCGCAGCAAGAGTGTGAAGAAGGAATGTTCCAACGAGGAGAACTTCCAGGGAGGTTTACGGCGAGAAAGCTGTATAGATGGTTAAACAAGCAGTACAACCAGGAATACTGGGGTAGGCTGAAAAGAAACTGGAGACGATGGAAGGGCAGGAAACCCATAGGAAGAGAAACGATGAAGACGATCCCAGAAGAAGAAGAAGTTGAAGAAGAAAAATTTGGAGTCTGAGAATGGATGGAGGAAGATGAAGAAGAAATGGGTGACATGGTCGACCCATACTATGAATTGTAGGAAAATTCCTCGGGACAAGAAAACTTAAAAGGGAGGTGGTGTCATGACTTGGCAAATCGACTAAGTCATTATTTATATTTTTTTTCTTTTCTTTTATTTTATTTTTCTTATCGATAGATGCACGAGATAAAAGTGACTCATATGGAAGTGCGGGACTTTAGTGTAAGGTTAGGGTCAGACATTTGTATAAGTAGAGTAGAAAATCCAATGGGAACTCTATCAAGTTCTCTTTGTCAAACGCTGAACAAAGAGCAGTTGGCTTAATTCCGGCATGGAGTTTGGCTCTCTGACAATTAGGTGATTAACCTAATTCTTGGGATCAACATTACCTTGCCTCTAAATCTCTTGTTCTTGCCAATAATCCTGTACTAGAGTATCTTTCTCCTCACATTCAATACTACCATTCTTATCCCATTATAAAGTCCTTCTCCTGGATCCAAGTTCTTTAATAAGATCACTCAAGAGCCAACCTTGAGACAGAGTAAAGCAAAATGTAATTTACTAGTATTGAGTTGTTAAAGAAACTCTACAGGATAAGCATAATATATCCCATCTTCTTCAGACACAGAGTCTACACTTCTTAGCATATGGACCTCTGTATTTGGGTTGAACTGTTGAAGAATGACCTTATTAATATCATATACCTCATCATTTCTAGGACAAAGAATAATACAATCTAAGAAGTACTGGTTATCTTGAGCTCTTAGGTTGCCAATTCCTAAATAGATTTTATTGATAAGAGTATTGAGATTAGTGCAAACCATAGACTAAGAAACTAAAATTATCTTATTGTTATCTATAATTGACTTAGCACCAATCCCTAGTAACCACTGAGCATATTGATTATTAGCTTCAAAGTGATCTAAGTATATATTCTATTTGAGATTGACAAAGTTCATTCTGGAAAGTTTTATTATCTTTTGTCATTACTCCTTTTCAATTCCTAGTTGTATTTCAAATAACATACTCTAAACATTATCTTTATTTTTATTCATTCATATTAAATTTTTTCTCCCTAGTAACATATGTAGAAATACCTGAGACTTATTTATTTCTAGATAAACAATTATACACTTGTCTCATATATAATGTATTTACTTGTAGATCCTAAGACCAGTTATTTCTATTTGGTTTTAAATATATATGTTCTTGTATTTTTTTTCAAACATTTAATCAATTTAGTTATTTTTGTCTAGCTTTAGACTAGTACCTTTTATAGTTATCAAAGATATATCTATATTTTACTTTAACAGAAATACAAGAACTTAGTATGTTTTTATAAGTTTCCTTTACAAAGAGATTCTCCTTCAAATACTACTGCAATTCTATCAAATAAATGATCATTCTAGATAACATGTCAATTTTAAAAACTATCAAGTGCAAATGATTACTTACTTTAAGTAAGTCTCTCAAATATTAATCTAATAGCATCAGTATCATACTTATGCTATATTGTGAGGTCTAAAATATATTCAGGTCTAAAAACAAACAATTTCCATGACTTCACATTCCAAAATTAGGACTATGAATAGAACCTGTTACTAAGTAGCAAAGAAAATATAGAGAACTTTACTGGTAAAACTAGTTATCTAACTATGTAGTAGTATACCTAGGAACATAAGGTTACTACTACTGATAGGCCAATTACTCAAGAATTAGTGGAGATGAGCCCATGGCCCTATGGTATTAAAGTTAGAATAATAGTTTAGCTAGAAAAGAAAGTTTTATATAAAAAAGTCTAAAACTAAGTCTTTCAAAAGAAAGCCAAATTGGTAAACTAGCAAGAGATAAGAATAGAAAATGGCATTACCTGATTAGCCATAACTAAGAATAGAAAACCAATCAAAACTGATCCTCTATAATCCAAAAACAAAGGAACCTAATAAAAGGGTCATAAAAAACCTTAGGGAGCTATAAAAACAGTATCTAAGACTTCCTAAACTGGGAAATAACAGGTCCCAAGTCACTGAAGTAAGGGAGAAATTGCTATGGGATTGGTAATAGGTAACCTGGTAACTTAACAAGGGTAGAGTAAACCTAGTAAAATGTATAGAAAATAATTGAGAAGTTAAGAAGATATAGAATTCCCTATTACTATTAGAACAATTGTTGTATTTATAGGCTTATAACTGGGTTTATTATTTTTCTCTATTTTTTCATAGATTTCTTTTGTATTTCTCAAAAAAACATATAAAAATCTCTACTTAGTAAGAAGTAGACAAGTTGTTATAATTTGGCAAAATAGCTAAGTTATTTTTTATTTTTCTTTTTGTTTTGTTTTGTTTTATTTAGTCAGATCATTACTAAGGTGGAGCATGGGAAAGTATCATGTGACAGTCACATAGTCACAAAAGTGTGACATCGGTCATATCAGTCATATTTGGTCATGGTCATGGTCACAACATGTGATAAGGAAGACACATAATGGAAATAACATGAGGACTATGGGAGAATATTGCATAGCCACTATAGTAAAATGTATAAGTAGTATACAGAATCAAATGGGAACTCTATCGAGTTCTCCTTGTTAACTCTGACTTAGAGTGGGCTTAAGTCATTGTGGCTAAAGTCTTATACAAGTAATCTTAGTTGCCTTTTTTCTCTATTTGGCTAAAGTAAAAATCTATATTTAGAGTGATTAGATTAGTAATTAAGGTACTTTGACTCAATCTTGAGTCAAAACAAAAAGACTATGAGACAAGTGATCTAGCTATAAAGGTAATGTCATAGAAGTTCTAAAATAAAGTTTGGTATTACTAGAAAGTCAAGTTATATAGGGAGAATTCAAAGTCCAATATCTAATCACATAGTCAAAAGTACTACTATGAGGATAGTCTGATTACATAGCCAAAGAGTGCTACTATGAGAATAACTTTGAAATAGGCAGTTAGGGTAACACTAGATAGGTAGAACTTAGGAACAAAGCCAAGACAGCAGTTTGGTACAGAAAATTAGGTTTCAATAAGATTACTGCTATGATGGTATTGGAATATTGAATGCTATACTAAAAATAGTTACATTCCTTATTGTTCTGTGTCTTATTGTTTTGTATAAAATAAATAGTCAAGATAGAAATAAATAACATTGCATATTTGCAACAAGTTTTCCCCTTACTTTGGTACTACTCATTCTTAACTTAACAGATAGTACATCAGCAGAGTTTTATTCAACTTTACTTCCTTCTTTGAATTTGAATTCATTTCTCTACAAATTTGCACAAGAAACATTATGTTGAAACACAGCTACCTAAACCATAGTTGGGGAACACTATAAAACATAAGAGAATAGGAGCACTAAGTGACCTGATAGACAATATTGCTTACTATGATATAAACCATTGTAGGAAGGGAGCCTAGTAGATTGATTTCAACCCAAACTTAATAACATAGAGTTAGTAGAGAGTTTAAGATAGGCTAGAGGCTTAGATCAAAATCTCATCATTTTCTAGTATGTATGTGAGAAGGAACATAGGAGTGATGCCTGCTGATTAATTGTACCTAAGTATTCCCATAACTTCTCTTTTTACTCAAAAATGCAAATAAATTCAGGAAAAATTCAAATAAATTAGGATAAATTGAAATAAAATTGGAAAAGACAGTAACCTTGCTGTTGGAGGGAGGGGGCATAGTGACCTGACTGACAACACTGCAAATTACTAGTGTAGAAAGGGAGCAAAGTAATCTAACAGTGTTATAAACTTCATTTAGACCTATCTCTACCAATTCTTTGACAATTCTGACAGTCTTAATAGCTACAGAAAGCCCTTAAAAAGACCTCTTGATTAATATAAGTTATGTCTCAAGACAATCACTATTAGTTGAGATATCAGGCAGATCAATAGGTAACTACCATAGTACTGTTTATTAAATTGTCAATATCTTAAAAACTGCCATAATTAATGCTTTGCTTCTAGGCTCAACAAAAGCTCTCTTCATAATGCTCAAAATGAGCTTAAAATGATCTCAGGGCAATTAATATTAGTGGAGATATGAAGTCCTTAATGTTTGTACATAGACATTAATTAATTGCCCATAAATAGTCATTTGCCTTTTATTAGAACAAATAACAGCCTCTATATGGTTAAGTTATTGCATTTTAGAGTACAAAGACACTACCATATATAGAACAATAGATAGTAATATGTAATGGCCTATTCTAGTACATAGACTATTATAATTTTGTATATAAATATAAGAACTTCTTGTTAAGACTCTAGACCTCACAGTTGAATATATGTTTCAACTTGAAGTCTATATCTAACACTTGATATCTTCATGCTCCTTGTTAAAGGATCCAGTTAAGATTTTTCAGTGAAGTTATATCAGAGGAGAGATGTTAACAAGACTTTGAGTAGCACTCTTGAGGTTATCCTAAGACAGGTTAAGAGTACTGATCTCTCAAAGTAATAGGTTTACAGAGAGAAATACAGAAAGAGAGAACTTGCTGTTCTCTTCTCTTTTTGGTCTGTATTTATCCTAACTAGGTATTGTGACTATGTTACAATATGGTAACATTAATTGTAACTATGGGTAACTAGTTAAGTGACAGTCTAGTGACAGAAGTAATGAAGGTGACAAGTTGAGTTAGTGTCTAATAATGGGTTAGTCCAGTATTGTTTCATTTAGCACAAGTCCAAAAATAGAAGGAGAAAATAGTCTGAGATTTCTCCAAAGAGTCCTGTTTGTTCTATAAGTCTATTGTCTCTTAGAGTTCTCAAACATTCAATGCATTTACTATATAGTAATGTTCTTGTTTAGCATTGCTAACATCTTGTTTACTAGCCACTCATTATAACTTCTTTTGTCACTATGTAAACTTTGCTTCTAAGCTCCTTTGAGCTATAGTATCTATAATCACAAATAAGTAAGTAACTATTTGTGATAGTAACTGTTACAGTTGTGCTATAGACCAGTAGTTACATACTGTATAGTTTACCACTATATCAAAAGAGCAATGTTAGCAAGTAGCCTTGCTAATAAGAGTTTAGCTATTTATGTAGTTTATTGAACAGGTATTTTGTTATACCTTCATAACACTATTTAGTAGTCACTTTTCTGTAACACAGATAATACTACCTGTTATTGTGCAGACTGTTGTACAAAGGGAGCAAAGCAACCTGACAAATAATACTATCTATTGCTATATAAACTACTGTAAAAAGATGTTGGAATTTGGATCTGATGCAAGCCTATACAATACATATGATTGCTTATTGTTTCAGATTCTATTGTTTGAAATAGGTATATAAGTAGTATAGTTATTTTGTACTCACTATCTATTTGTAACCTTGTGACCGTAATTCAACAAAAAAAAGCATAGTAGACTTATTAAATTAAATGATTATTGTACTGTGTATTATCATAGATTAATATATGAGTTGTGCTTACATAAGCATACTTGTGTTATATCCTGGGCAGTGGTGATAGCTATGAGGTCCTAGCAACTCAGTAATACTGTAAACAACTAAAAGTGACTTTATTCAAAGAAATAAAAGCTAGTCATCACCTGTGGACAACTATAAGTGACAGAGTGTCAACTTCAAGTCCACAGGGAATTGTATATCAAGTTAGGTGATCTACTTAATAATTAATTACCAAAATATTACTGAGGGACTATCTAGAGCACATCTAATAGCTTGCTTCTTTGTCTCAACTACCATGTTAACAAGACTTTTTTGCTTTTTTCAAGATCTCTCTTTCCTATCAGGCTTGCTATTAATATCTGTTGGATAACCTGGTGAGTAGGCCATCATTTGTCCTCACTGTAATTACTGCTCTCTATTCTTCTAACAGGTTATGGGCCCTGGTTTGTCCTGACTTCCTTTGGTACTCTCAAGCTACCTTAGTTAATAAAAAGGACTTGACTGGCTTACCAACCTATTGGAGATTGAGATGATCCCCCTATTGAATTATCTTATGCCTATAGGATCCTTTGCTCCCTTCACAGATGCTATGGCCTATGGCTATTTAGGATAAAGTATTATACATTTATTACTGTATCTGCTCCTTGAACTAAGCTAATTTCTTAATGATAGCTATGACAAGTTTGATATCTACTATTCCTTGTCTCTTTGGCCCTGTTGTTTACTCATTTTGGGCAATCAGTGTGCAGTTCTATCTTGCTATGATTACCATGCCTAGTTTCCTTTATAATGCCAAGGATATGCTCACTTCCTCCACTATTCCTTTTACTTAGGATCAAGATAAGCATGCTAGACATAGTAGCCTTAATTCTCAGGCTCTTAGGATAATGAACTTATCTCTAGCTTATAATATTCTTATGCATAGAAAAGAGAATACAGAGTTTCTTTGGAATCATTTGCACAATAAGTATGGCTCTCTTAGGCCTGCTTTTGTCTTTACAGACTATTAGCATACTAGACATTTCTAAATCTCTGGGAATAGCAGTCCTGTTCCCCAAATTATAGAACTTGATACTTTCTATACTAGACTAGAGGAAAACAAATATAATGTCCCCTTTCTTATTCATGTAATAATGCTCTTATTTGTTATCCCTTAATCTTGGAACAACTTAGCCACCTTTATTCTCACTTCCTAGACCTTATTCTCTCAGTTAACTTGGAATTTTATAAGCTCAGCTATTTAGTCTGAGTTCTCCTGAAAATTAACTAGTACTCATACTGCTCAGTACTCAGGTGTTTCTAGAGATGATTGTCCTCCCTCTTAGAAGAAAAACCCCCAGGATAAACAATAGCAGTACTCTCAGGGGTAGCAACAGTAGTAAATATGAGAGAATTCCTCCCAGCAGCAAAAGAAAAAGCATAGCTGAGGAAAGCAAGATAATAAAGTACACTAGGCAGATGGCCCTTCAAATCTCTCAATAGTGATGACTACCAAGCCTCTAGTACCATTGCTTTTGCAGGTATGGCTATTGTTATTTCTTTCACTCATCCTCTTTCTCCTAAGCCTTAGTCAAAAGCTAAAGTACCTAAGCTTGCTAATTGGCTCTCTGAGCAACATCCCTCTCAAATTGGTCTAATTCATAGTCTATTGGTATATACACAAGATAGAGCACAAAAACTATATGATGAGCATTTGGCTAGGAAATTTCCTGATCCTACTCCTATTAAGGTATTTGTCTCCAAAATCACTAAGCCTTTCTTAAAGACTTCTCTCTCTTAGGTTCAAAGTGGTCTATCCAAGATGGATATTGACCTACCTTTAGTGACAAACATATCTATTTTAGGGGAGTCAGCTAATGCTAATAATGTAGTATCTTTGGGAAGTTCTGAGAATTGGGACTTGAATAATCAAATTTCTGGATATGACCTATATATGCATTTCTCTACTATTCTTTACTATTCTCTGACTATCTTGGCTCAGTTCCTTGCAACCTGCACTAATGTAATAGCTGTAACTAGGAACTTTGTAGCATTGAGTAGTGTAGTTTGTATAGCTTAATGTGATAATAAATTTGTATTGCCTGCATCACCTATAGCTGAGAATCTATGTAGATATGATAAAGCACTATGTACTACATATAAGGGTAAAAAAGCATCACATGGCCACTCTTATAATGATAAATAGTTCTTGGACTTTGGTGCCTCTGTCCATTTTACTTCTTTTGAGTTTGACTTTGTCTCTATGACTCAAGGAAATTATGGTTGTGTTGAGACAGCCAATTCTAAAGCATTTCTTTTCATGGTTGCTGTAAGAACTGTTCTTATAAAACATGAAATCATTGACCCTAAAGATAGAACAACTAGAACTGCTATCTCTAAACTATGGCCAGTATACTGTGTTCCTGGCATGACTATGCACCTTTTTTCTACTAGATAGTTGCTCTAATCTAGATTGAGTATAGAAGACACAATGGATAGTTCAATCTTTTGTGACTCATCTGGTGATACTGTCCTCTCTGCCCTATCTAATCTTTGGGGGGGCATCCAGGTTATAAGAACATATATCATTAAGAACAATGTTCCTAATCCTGTGAGCCTTGTTACAAGGTATCCAGATTATGAGACAATTCATCATTGTCTTAGGCATATCTCTGATGAAGCCATGAAACATATTTCAGACAATGTTGAAGATGCTGAGAAGATTTGTTTCTCTAACAAGAAGCATATATGCTATAGTTGTGCTTTAGGAAAGCTGTACTAGTGTAGTTTTCCTGAGAACCCTAAGTATTCTAGTAAGACTCTTGGATTGATCTATTTAGATCTCCTTGAGCTTTCTACTTTACCATATTATAAGTATAAGTAGGTAATGTTAAGGATAGAATTTGGGAGAATAAGGATGATAGACAGAAACTACAATCTGGAATGGAGTAAGGTACTATGTCAGAGAGAAGTATTACTTAGCGATAGTACAAAGAGAACTCCGGCGGGTAGTCAAGAATGGTAGAGCGGAAAACGACTTATTGAACGACCTTGGCTTCAACTTATGTGTTGCACCCCGGTCTCCGGTCGTGAGTTGGTCGCGTATTTTGGAGTGATGGAAGTCATCAGGATAAAGGTCCTAAGAGTTAACTGAAGGAGTTTGAGTGGACAAGATGAGAGTAGGACCAGATGACATTAATTTACGGACTGAGGAATTTACACTATACTACTCAGTACTTATAGTAAGTCTGGAATAGAAGGAGAGTAGTCTACTACGCTATCCTACTATTATTAATTTTAGGAGAATCATTAGGAGAAAAATTACATAATTATCATATTTCCGGAATATAACAGGTAATCATATTTCTTGATGATTATTCCTCCTATTACAAAATTGTTTTCTTGCACAAAAAATCAGATACTACAGAAGCAATTAAAGCTGTTTTCTGGCTGTGGTCAAATACTACTTCCCAATGCCTACATACTGATAATAGAGGATATTGCAATGAACTGATGCAATAGATATGTCCGATCTCTTCTACATTTTATTAACTCCTCTACTTCACTTATACCACCATTCTTCCATTTCTTCTCCATTCTAAGACACTAATACCGGCTCATCATTAATATGGTGACACCTGTTACCTGGGCCACAAGCTAATACCAAAGAGTGCAGAATAGGCTTAAATAGTATTTAGTCTCACTATTTTTTCTCAGTCATCTACTTGATCCCAAGATGTCTGAGGTGAGACAACACTTCTTGTATTATAACCTTTGCTTACTGTAAACTGTAGATATTAACATAATAAAAGGTAGTTATCTACTCAATCCTGAGATGTCTGAGATATTAACATAATAAAAGAGAAGAATATATAATATCAGAATTGCAATCCTTTCTATGTAAACAGAGGATGTTCATGAGATAAGTACATTAACAAAATAGTTGAGTAGAACAGTTGAATCAAACACTGCTAGAAAAGGCATAATCTATGTGACTTAAAGTATGCTTACCTAACTCCTGGTAGGAGTTTGCTTTTGCAGCTACCATCCATGTTTATAACTTCTGAAAGAGTACAAAAGGGAATTGTACACCAGGAAAAACAATAATATGTGGTACCAGCTCCTAATTGCATACTAAAGGTTCGAGGGGAGATAATTAAAGTAAAGATTTTAAATAAGAGATGAAACTAAATATTATATGTAGCTTTAAATAAAATAAATTATGTTTGTAGTTGAAAGGAGAGTAAGTTCACTCTAGATTGTTGTTGCATAGCCTTCCTAAGATGTTAACCTTTACATACTGTGACTAGACTCTACTGGAAAATACAGTTAGTTAATCACTCATAGACCCTCCACATTTAGTTATCCCCTTTGTCTACACCCCCAACACTAAACCTTATAGGTATAATACAATCCAAGTATATACCTAGCTAAGCTTTCCCAGCCTGTTGTCCTCTTTGAAGCCTATCCAAGTTGTATCTGCTATTCCTCCCTAGATTGAGTTCTGGGTATATTCTGTGTTCTTCTCAAGATATTCTACTGATTCTAAACTTTTATACTTAATAGTTTTGTATTTAACAATTCTAGAGGCAGTAATGATGGAGGTAAGTGCTAAGAGATTCTCTCTTTTTCCTCATCCTGCTCTCTAGATACTATATTACAAATAGTTGAAACTCAAAGAATAAATATAAAAAGAAAACTATTACTACTTTTAGGATTCCCTCAACTCCTTCTTACTCAAAGTTCCCCTAAATTCCTATAGATTACATGTCTTTCTCCTAACTCCTTCCCAACAATGACATATTCCTATTACTATTTCCTTCTAGAATCTTCTTTATCCTTCAATGTTCTTCTCTCTATTGTTGGCTTGTGATTTAGAACTCCTTAGTTACTTGTTAAGTGCTAGTAAGCCCCAACTACTGTCCAAATTCTATAAGTTATGTCCTAGGTGTCATTTATCTAAATATATCTAATATAATACCATCAATGCTTATTTGCAATCAGTGGCCTATCCATCTAAGTTTGTCACTAGTACACTACTAGTTCTAGAGCTCAAGTATTCCATCTCTATCAAGGTATATCCAATACAAGGTAGACCTAGAATATTGTCATCTGATAACTCTGTATATAACCTGATGTCAGCTTATCTTGCTTACTTTCCAAGGTATTTTCATAAGTTTTAGGTCCAATTTTACCTACTCACTGTTTCCTATAATATTTTGGTATGTTCTAAGGACTAATAATAGGTTCTAGAGCAAATTCTGATTAGTAATTTGTTGGTATAAGGTATATCAAACAAGGTTTTCATCCAGGCCTTCGGCCTGGCTTGTGAAGTTTGTGTTGAAGTCAGTCCGCTACGCTCCCTTCCTACAACAGTCTGTGAAGTAGCAGATAGTGTTGTTTGTTAGGTTGCTATACTCCCTTCCTTCAACAGTCTGTGAGATTAAAGTTTGTTGAATATCTGTAATATTATGTTATTGAGTTTGTGTTATAGTCAATCCACTATATTTTCTTTCTATAACAGTCTAT
>Ga0153964_1000003_pt1 | contig 32954 bp, 10 predicted proteins | sample TSFL048MetaG_FD_104726 | JGI IMG/M metagenome (GOLD analysis project Ga0153964, IMG submission 104726) | Attine ant fungus gardens microbial communities from Florida, USA - TSFL048 MetaG | ecosystem: Host-associated > Fungi > Mycelium > Unclassified | place: USA: Florida, Withalacochee... | reverse complement strand
GTAATTTGAATTAGTTACTTTTACTTTTTAATTCTCTTTAGTTTGTTTTAATTTGATAGTGCGATAGGGGGTTTGTTGGATATTAATAAGGTTATTCAACTATTATTAATTAATGCTTGATAATTTACAACATTAATCGAAAAATACTGGAAAATTACCATCCTAATCATGAGACAAAAAACTTGAGAGACTAAATAGCCTTTTGTGGGTTTTAATTGTAATATCTGATGTTAGATAGTGTTAATTAGTTAGATGTTATTATGTTATTATTTCATTTTTGGATAGATTAGAAAGTGAAAACACGATATTTGATACAGATAATTTTGTGATTAACGCCTTGGACTATCTCTTATACTCTAAAAGACCCATCGCGTGTAGCCTAGAAGGAATCTATTTTCTATTAATTCTATAAATTCAATAAATTCTATAAATTCTATTAATTATTATAAGTGGTTTCCTGCTGATTATCCAATCTTATCGATTTTTACTGTTATTACTTTATAAATATATAATTTATATTCTTTATCTCTGTCTGTATATTTGAAAGAAGATACCTTAGCCTTTTGTAAGATTACCGCTTTATTCTAATCGTAGATTGTGTTAAATCACAAGGTGAATCTATGATGATGCGTGTATAACAATAGGAGATTCCCACTAGAATCTTATCATGGAGGCGTTACACTAAGGCCATTATTTAATGGTAAAGGACGATGAGACGATGATCTTACAATTCTTATGCTATGGAGTGAAGAAGTAATAACTAGTACTTAAAGTATAAAAAGATTTTCAGTATATAGCGGGGTTTTCATATTCTTATTCATAACACATCAAAAGGATTTTACTTAAAAAGTATGTTATACACTCAAAAAAGCTAGACCCACATAAGGTGTATAAGGTATAGCTAGAAAAACAAAACTCCACTAAGAATTTTAATAATTAGACATGTTCCTAGTAGTGAGCCAAATCTTAAAAAATAAGAAATATTAGCTGGTTGTGCTGAATCAATTAGATAACTATTAATTAGATATAAATTTTAATCTTTCTTCTCTGATATGAGGAGCTTGAGGCGGGTAAATAAGTGAAAATTTAGATATTATCTTATTTAAGAGTCCTATCAAAGTCTCGTAGCAGCATAGCGGTTATACAACCAGGGCAAACGTTAAATGGTTTTAATAGGTATTAAGGATTCGTAGGTGTATTAACTATATTAAATAGTTTTTATAGTTTAACAGAAGACAATAGAATACTGGGAGGAAACTTGATACTTTTTATAACTACTGGAAGACTAATGGCGAAACCAATTGTCTAATTAAGAATTGAAACTGAGGAATGAAACTAGGCTAGCATTTTGCTTTTCTTAACCTTATACTCCATACCGTAAACTATATACACTTAATAATTGGTTTATTTATGTAAAGAGTACATATTATACAATCAGTTTACATCCCAACTGTTTATGTGTAGCACCTTGTAAGTACAATCTCACGATTGAAAGCAAAAGATTAGGACATTTTAAAAATCCAGAGTGGAGCATCTTGTTTAATTCGATAATCCGCTAAACCTTACCTCTTCTTGCATGTTTTAAATTTATTTATTTTATCCTATATATTATTTTGTTTTAGGTGTTGCTTGGCTATCTTTCAGTTATTATCTTAACTTTTTATAATGTTGACGCTAATTAACGCAATCCTTGATATAATTGTTATTTTTTATATCGTGTTTTTATTTGAGACACTTAATCGGGAGTATGATAACTCTATTTTACCCTTATGGAGTATGGCCCACAGATGTGCTACTTAAAATTATAACAAAGTGATGCTACACTGTAAATTTGAGCTAATCATTAAATAAGAGATATTTTGTGAGGATCGATGTATGAAATTCGACTTCGTTAATTATGAATTAGGAGTATTCGTTAATTAGTATGTAACGGTGAAATTATAGTAGTCACTAATCGTCTATCAGAGTGGCGTCACGATAAAATTACGAACTATTAATATAATACGGTAATATTTAATCTTATTTATTACTTATCAACTGCCTCTCACCAAATGCAACTAAGAAGGGCAGTGGAGGTATATGTATGAAGAAGAATCAGAAACTTCATAATGAACAAACATCAACATACCTTTCAGGACCTATTCAGCGATCATTTTTTACGAACCATGGAGGATAATAAACCCAGTCTAGAACCTTCTATCTTGCTAAAACTGGAACGTATAGAATGTGAGTAGACATTCCAACTATAAATAACCAAAAGCATGGAAAAGAAAGTATAAGAAAACTTCGATTAATATTATCAACTTGACATAGTTAAACATGGGTAGTATTTGAACATAATTAATTTCCAGTAAACCTCTAACTCTTAACTCCATGTACCTAAATCCAAAGGAATATGTAAAAAGAGCCCTACTTATTGCCAAATTAAGAGGAGACAGTCAAACTAATTTACTGTTAAAACAAGGTAACCGATGCCCAAGTTGTAATAAATTTATAATTGATTGAGACAACCTACTTACTTATAATACCCTTCCTGGAGGAACAACTAGAAAATAACACAGTAGAAAGTTCAATTATTAAACCTAAAAGGAGTCAAAACAAAACGATAAACGTTTTAGACAGTAGAGGATCGAACTGAATTAGAGACTCCCAAATAGAACACATATTACGAAAATCAACGCAGGTAAACTTACTTAATTAGCTTCACTCCTGAACCATCAGGGAAAGTTTCAACAATAAAGGAAAATCATAAAACCTTGTTGCCCAATAAACTATCGATTTACTAAGAACTGGAATTAAGAACTGCCACATTTCAAATTGTAATAGAACTCTATAAAATCGGTCTAGTAACTAATATCGTTAAGGGAATCCCCGGGTTAATATATCTAAGAAAACCCTTAAAATTCTTAAAAAGAAATAAAAGTCATACATTTTGGTAAAGAGCCGTATCATCGATAGGGAGGGTTCGAATCTGTTGCGGGTTATTAATTGGTCAATACAAAGCATAATATTCGCCTATGCAAATTATTTAGAATATGTAAAATATCTTTATTTAATTGATTTAATTTCCTTTTTTAAATTCTTATTTATTCCACTACTATTATCTTTTTTTAGAGTTTATATTTTTTTTTATTATTTTACTCCCTAAGATACATTTCTTAAATTGTATAGGGATGTATAAACATCTTACAAAATGAGATGATACATATTTACCTCATAGTTGCTAACTTTTAGTTTAAGTTTATAATCATCATCCTTTTTCCTTTTAGACCAATCTATTCCATATTTAAAGACAGTTTGTTTACTATGTTATATCTTAATTAAAAATCTATTAATATTATAAAATTTATACTTGTTATCTTCCCATCCTAATAAAAATATAATTTAAGATAGACATGATTTTATCAACCACCAGTAACACACTTTACTTACTACCTATAGGTTAAACTTAACTTTGTGATGGTTTGATATATCCATTTTCTTTACTTAATTTTCATATCTCCCTTGACGATCTTGCTTATTTTGCATAAATTTTGAGATTAAAGAGGTTAACTCCATCTACCTATTGATTTTATCCTCATTCTTATCTTTTTCTTGATAATAATTGAGATCAATTTTGAAGAATAGAAAAAAGGGTGCGTTAACATTGTGCTATCAAAATTTTTATATCTTTTTCTAAACAAAAATGTAAAAGGTTAATTTAAAATATTCTTAACACTCTATTTTTCTTTCCTATTTTAATAAATTATTATTTTTGGAAGATGATAAGAAGCAGCTCAGATATAAATATATTGATTTAATAAACCACCACCAACACAGTTTACTTACTAGGTATGTATTAAAATTCTTATTTATTCCACTACTCTTTTTAGATAAATCTATTTTCACACCTCACTTGATAATTTACCTTATATGTAAGATTTGTTAGATACAAATGTATAGGGAAGTATAAACTTATTACGAAATGATAAGATACTTAATTACCTCATACTTTTATGAACCTTTTTATACCATTCTTGCTCATCTTTAACTACTTTAAATTTTAATTAAAAACCACTATTTTTTAAATACTTATTTATTTATTAAATTTTTATTTTTATGTCCTTTATTCCTTAAATATAATTTATTTTTAATTTGAGTTTTTCTACTTATTCTTTTTACATATAAACCTCACTCTTAACTTTAAAGGGAGAATTTTTGAGATCAATTTGGCTACACCTGAAAAAAAACTGATCATTTAACCCTTTCTTAAAGACCTAATTAATTAATCATATTATGAGAAAAATTTTAGAACATGATACAAATATGTTGATGTTGAACTCCTGATGCTTGCACTTTTTTTTATTAGAATTTCGTAAGAATCAACTACATCTAGTAACTCCAAGACAAGGCAGATACCATTTTATTTTGTATTAATTTATAGTATACCTATTTAGATTAATCCTGATTTCTATGCTACAACCTCAACAATATGATTTTAATTAAAAATAATTTAACACCTTTATTTAGTTCTATGTATTTTAGATAACCTTATTTAACTATTATACATACAAATTTATTGTATCAATTAGCTAGTAATATAACTATATTACCATGTCCTTTTGAATATGAAGTATTATCTAAATTATTTAGATTTATAATTTGATTTGGTGATGGAGTTGGTGTTGGTGTTGGACTTGGACTTGGACTTGGACTTGGACTTGGACTTGCAAGTAAAATAAAGGAATAATTCTTGGGTTTTATTATGAAAAAAGAGAAGGAAAACTAAAAAAGAATAGAAGTACTAGTACTTATTAAAATATTAAATTTAGCTCCCTGTCATACTTATTGAGGCTGGAATGAAAATAGAACAAATTTGAGATTTGGGATAATAAAAAGAGTTTATTATATTTTTTTTAACTTCCTAATTCCTAATTAAGAAATAAAGATTCAATTACGATTCAATATACGTATCAAAGGGAGGAAATTTTTAAGTTAAACTACTAATAAATAATCTATATAAATAAATATACAAACCTTTTTTTTACTAAATTAGAAAGGATAATTAAATTTAGACTATTTTCGATTTTTGCTTAACCTGATGAAATATATTCGTCCGACAAGGAGGATTATCCTAAACTGGAAAAATTAATGGATATTTCGACCCTTATTATTGTTCGGATTTTTACCATCTATCAAAAGATACACTTTCTACACATATTCCCTTAAAACCACGCTAAACTCCGCTTGGATAGAAATTGTACTCGCCTACAACACCCCCATGTGATCTAATCCTGTCCCTTTCAACCATTGACCTCTACTCCACGATTTATAATAATTATTAATAGGTACAGAAAAAGTATTAATAAAATATTACTATATCCTTTTTAATGTTAACGCTTACTTTTCGCTATACTTTTTTTTTTATTTGTTTATAATTATCTTCTATTCTTGCTAAATTTTAGTGTTGAACTATTACTACTAATTTTTAATTTGTATTGGGTTTAGTTAAAGAGGATATTGAATTATTTAAGTCTATGTTACAACTTTCATGGCAGAGAGTTAAATTGTCTATTTTTTTGTTTTTTTGTTTATTTTTGCTTATTTTAAATCCCTCTTTATGATGGCAAACTATTTTATTTTGGTCTTCATCTAGATTGTAGTAGTCTTTACATAAATAATATTGTACTAATCCCTTTCCCATATTACCTCGATCATAAAGTAAATTTTGTTTTTGTGCAATGATGTCAGTTTTAAGGATTCCTTAACTCACTGCTCTTTATTATCTTATACATTGTATTTAAAAACTGCTCTAGAAGGAGAAATCACAGAAAAAGCAACTTTATTGATATTTGTGACCCATTTTAGTATGTTCAACTTAGGTACCTGATATATGTTTGTTATGAGTCTTTAAATGATAATCCGAAAAAAACAAAAATTACAATATTTGTTATGGCACTTGAACTAGCTTTTGCATTTTAACTTTCGTGCTTAAAATTTTTAACTCGATTTCCCTCATCAGCATTGGAATCAAGATTGTGCTGTCGCTTTATATTACCTAATAACATATATTGATTATTTAGTAAAATAGTATAACCTTTGGGATGTTTATTCCGCATTCAAATTTTGATTATGTCGTATAGGAACTTATTGATTGAAGATAGCGTTCCTGCAGAATTATTTAAAGAGAAATAATTAACCCATCCTGTGACCTTAGGATTAACTGCACCTATTAATTCATGTAGTATTTAAATTCTTTATAAATAGCTCGATTAGGGATTTTAACCTTTGTAATTATCGGGTGAGGGATAAACGTATAAGTTACCTCTTCCTTCTACTCTTCACTCGTGTTTCATATGGTGTATGTATTTATTCCTGATTTGATTAGTTCTTCTAAGATAGTTAAAGGTGTATCCTAGAAACTTGAATGGAGTGTTAACACCAAATTCTATTATTCTGCTTTTATCTGGTTGTATTTCCAGACATATCACTTTTAATATTTATCTTATTTGAGGGATTATATTTAATAGTATGGCATAACCCGAGATAATTAAAAATCGTTACCAAATTTAACATTAATGCAAGCGATACTTATATTTAGTTATTTTAATTTTTTATCCTTAGGATTTATTGAAACAGCTTTAACGGATAGTATGAAACCATCTATTTAGTTGATTATGATAACTGCACGATTTGTAAACTTTGTATACTCTATGTTTGCTTATTCCTGCTTATTACCCTGTCCGTTAATACTAAAATTAATAAGTAATTGGTTAATTCTTCCTCCTTTGGCTTCTATTCAATTATAGCTGATACTTTGCTTTCGTTAAATTCAATTAATCCGGCTTTTTATCATCCCTTTAGAATATATATATATTTATGAGGGATAGGAACGTTTGTTAACAATCAGTCATGACTTTTTAAATCCCTAATATCTGCATCTCATAAATTTTCCCTGTCTATTGTACGACTTATTTTATAACCTTTTATTTGTAAGGCTTTTTGTGTAAAATTACATACTTGAAATATTCTAAGTAAATTTAATATAAAAAAGATTTAAATATAAAATAAAAAGATAATATAAATTATTAGATTTCCCGCTTATCCTTATTCTCCAACTAAACACTAACTTAATAACAAAAACAAAAAAGATTAACTAGCCCTTATATAAATTCCGTATTTAAAACTATTTAATTTAGTTTATAATATTTTTTTATATACTTATGCTTGAATTTACGCCCCTTTTGCTTTTACTTAATAAAATTTGATTGAGATAATGAGTTTTAAAATTTACTGATTTTTTTTTATTATTTTTTGACTTTATAATTTTTAACTAAAAACTTTTCTTATTTTGCAATTAACTCTATTGATTTTACTTCATTTTATTGATTTTTGATATTGACCTTATTTACGTAATTTATAACCTTTATATTTTTATTGTTTTTTCTGTTAAAAGAAGATATGAAAATATTTTATATTCTAATTTTTTTAGTGGCTATGGCCCTACCTTTAATCATCTTTTTTTACTCTCACAGAGAGATTTTAAGATTTTCACTTATAGTTTACTTTCCCGAATTATTTTTTAATTTTTATATTCAGTCAATTGGATCAGGGAATTATACATATATTGTGTTAATCTACTGTTCATATATAGATAGATTTGTTAAATTGACTTTTAATTGATTTATTTGTATTTCATTGCTTTTACATTTCTTACTTTTATTGTTTTATATGGAATATTTAGTACATGTCTCTCACGAATATTTTTGGGAAAATCTTATGATTAATCCTATTAACTATTTTGGGTTGGATGTGTTTAACTGGGTATCTTCCGATTTATGTAAAATTAACTTTGCTTTATTATTTCCTGTTATTCCGAAGACATTTATGTCATATTTATCATCTTCTTACTTATCAAATTATTATGTGAAATTGAACAGAAATTTTTCGATTAATGTTGTAAATTATCAAGCATTTACCGCAAAGTAGACAATGTTAAAATAATTTGACTACATTTACTATTAATAGTAGTAAAGATATTTACAATATAATATTAGGATCTTTTAGATAGAAATATATAGATTATATGAATTTCCTGTTTTAATATTAGTAAAAATTTAAGAACTATCTATTAGTTACAATATTATTAATATAATAGAAATATAATTGATTTGTATGATTACCTAAAGAAATAGATTCTAAACTTATTTTTGAAAATACTACACTTTGAATTACTAAAGATAATACACGCAGGAAACAAACTTATTATTATTTTTAATAGGATTTCTATCGAAGATTACAATCGTTTCACAACTGACTTGCGTTACGACAATCTATGAAACACAGTGGGCAGTTAGACGAATGACCTAATGATATAATGAGCTCTAACTCCTAATGAAATGAGGGTGAGGATGTGTGAGTATAACTCGATTCGATGGTGTTTTGGTGTAATATGGTCTTAGGCTTCTATTTTTTGTGTAGTATTAAGCTGGATTGTATATTTGTATCACGAGATTTTGATACAGATAAATCAGCTAAAACAAATTTGTAATTTTATTCCAAAGTAAATTTATATTAATTATAGTAATAATTTTGATTGAAAATGTTTTTGATCATGCGAGATGTAAACTATTTTTATTTATTCGATATCTACATGCTAATACAGCTTCTTTCTTTTTCAGTTTTGTTTATCTTCATATTGGACGAGGACTATACTATGGATATTTTCTTATAAATCGCCTCGAGTACTTCTTTGGTCAATTGGAGTTGTAATTATGGTTAAATTAATACGCCTTTAGGGGTTTACTTGGGCCAAATTTAATATGTTTTAAAAGTCTCTAGTCTCTAGTCTCTATCTCTATTCGTCTTCTTGGGTAATAAGTATTATTCGGTCTTCAATAATTTCTTAGTAAACTTGTATCGATTTTTAAATCTAATAAAAAGTATTTAGGCAGAATAGTTAATATAATTCTATATGTATTTTCTGTTAAATGTGTGATAAAATATACAAATAATCGTATTATTGATAATACTTTACGTAAAAGAAATCTGAAATAAATTGTTATTGAATAATTAACAGGTATTATTTAGTAATCGAAATAAGAAAATACGGTCTTTAATTAGTGATTATGTTATAATACGTTCTATAGCAGTAGAATTTAATTTCAACGAGAATATGATTAGAATGAATAAGAATTACTATGAAATAATAAAGTAAGTATAAAAAATAGAAGCAGTTAAGACTAAATAAAACACATATATACTCCTATTATAAATATCTCAATAATATGTCTAGATTAGAGTGTTTAATAAAATATCTCGACAGGGGTTTATCTTGTAATATATCAAATAAACTGGCGATACGAGTGAGAAGTGTCAACGTTTATTATCTTCTTACCCAGACCGTCGGTTCTATACATAATCGCTACAGATTGAGTCACTTGTAGGTACCTGTAATGGTGCTTAATGTACAGTCGGACAACTTAGATAATTACTATATCTCAAGGCCTAATTTGATATAAATGATAGTAATATGTTTATTTCTTTATTATGTACAACTCACTACTATTTACTGTGATATAAAAAGTAAATTTAAATTAAATGAAAAAGATTTTTTTGTATACCCTACCATAGGCTAAAATATCAGTTTGAGGTGTTAAGTTTAACTCTGCTCTTTTGCCTTATGTAATTTAGTACCAGTTTAATAATTAATAAGATCCTATTTAATATATAGTTATCTACTAATAGCCCTATACTACTACAATAATAAGCTATATGCCATATATACTAATAATAATAATATAATACTATTATATCTATGTTCTATTATACTCCATTTAAAACTATAACTAATATATGTAATAATATAATTATTATGCCTATTTTATAGGTTATTTTGTAATAATTAATAAAATTTTTAAAGTTAACTAACTATATTTAATTGCTGATTGCTACGAAACTTATATAAACAAATAATAAAAATAGAAGTATAAAGTCCTGTATCTAACAATTTAGAGGCTAATTTGGAATAAGTAATATATTGTAAATAACTAATTAAATCAACTATTCTTAAATGGTCATTGTTTCGAAACTTTAAAAAGAATTTTAATAAAGAGACTGGATATAACCATTTTATAGGCTATTTTGTAATAAGAAATATTTATATTAATATAATTAAGCTAACTATTTCCAAATGCTCATTTTTGATAAAAATTTTAAACTAAATTAACAAATAATAAACTAAGAAAATATCTACTAATAATAAGGGTGTTATAATTTATAGATAGTGGAACTAATACTGGATAGAACTACTAATATCTAATATGAAATATATATTTTGCTATATACTAAAAATATTAAGAAACTCCACTACTAAGGTTAATTGGTTAAATTAGTCTATTGGAAACGTTATATTAACGTATTATGATACTAATAGCTTTTAGGAATAAACCTATATTGAAAAATAAATAAAAATAAAAAACAACTAAGAAACTATTGTGAATTAATGATATAGGTTAAACTGCAAATACTATTGTCAAGTAATAATACTAATATAATAAATATTGTGAATAATACTAAAATAATAATAACAAATACTATTACTACAAATACTAATATGGTAAATATTGAAAAAGTAATGTATATAAAGTATATATCTGATAGTAAACTCTGATATAATGAGTATTATTTAGGTTCTATTCTAGGAATTAGTAAAATAGAGTATAATATATATATATGGAACACGAATTAGTTTTAGTAAACAAGGAGATAATAGTGAATATCTGATTATACTGCAAGATAAAATTGCAAAATTAGGTTATTGTCGATGTAAACAACCAAAATTTAAATTGACTAGGTATTAAAGGTAAAATACGGTATATTATTAGATATCTTACTTACACTTCAGTAACTTTCAACTGAATTAATCAAATTTTATATATAAATGGTCTAAAGATATTCCAAACAATATAAATGATTATATAACGCCTATGACTGTAGCAATTTGAATCATAAATAATGGAACAAAAGTAAAAGATACAATACAAAGGTAAACAAAGAATTTTAATTTTAAAGATAATCTTCTGCTATCAAACGTACTTTTAATAAATTTGGTCTACAGACATCAGTACAATCAACAGGAGTTGTAGTTGAGTATAAAATCTATCTTTTGCTATAATCAATGCCAATACTACGTGAGATAGTACAACCATTTATATTCTCTTCTATGATATATAAAGTAAATTAAGTAAATAGCACTCATTTGAGTAAAAGCTGTACTAATTTGTATAGTCTTGAATTCTAATTAATAATTTAGTAAAAGGCAACACTGATGTAAACGGTTAACACTTATTTATAAGACTTATTCCGCTGCTTAACCTAACTTTAAATTACTCAATACAGACTGGATCATAGGTGGGTCTTATATTTAACTAGGGCGTTAATTTTAAAATAAATTGCCTTTGTATTTCTACATTTTAATCTAAAATAGATAGTACATGGTTATAAATTAGTAGATAAGCTATAAATAGCACTAATTATAATTTAATGCATGGCAACAGTGATTACAAATCTTCTAAATGCAGTTCCATGGATTGCTCAAGATCTAGTAGATTTTATATGAGGAAGTTTTAATTTCTTTTTTATTTTTTGTTTGTTTAAGGTTGTATAAGCCGATTTTAAAATTTAGTCTAATTATTTATAAAGTAACTTATGATATTCTATGACATAGTTTAGGACATATATATAAATTATATTCTAACTTCAAGAATTTATATTAAATGATTTTTTCCTTAGGAACACGTGAAACATAGTATACAACTAAATTAAAATAATAAATAAATTAAAGATAAAGGCCATTCTCAACTAACCCATTTGAATTAAAGAGGATAAATTAAAGCTACCCAGGAAATAAATGCTAAGCAAGACCTAAAACTAAGCATACCTCAAAATAAAAGACCAATTAAAGATCAAGTATGACCCGGTTAAAACAAAAAGCTAAAATTTTTATCTTCAGATCTTAGAAATGTAGAAAACTAGAGTTATTATATACGTAGGCATAAACATCTTTAAATTACTAAAGGCTTTTAATTTGTATTTTTATACTTTGGTTTATGATTTTTTTGGTAGTATAGTGATTTTATGTAAAATTAGGTTAATTGATCCATCTCATTTATAATGATTTATAATAAATTTTCTTAAAAAGAAGTTTGAATAAGATGTGGAGTTTATTAAAGTTTATTTAGCTAATGAAAAGGATACTTAAATTTAATTATTTAATAATTGGTACATAAGCGTAACTTCAAATAACCTTTATGTTTTTTATTTTTTAATAAAGATTTTCTTAATAGGAATTCTAATTTTATTTAAAATGATTCGGGTTTTATTTCTAATTAAAATAATTTTATAAATTCTAATCATTTACTTTAAGTATAGCGAGAAATAATCGTACAATTTAGTTTAATTTTAGTTTAATTATTATCTTCTTAATTAAATCCATATAATAAATATTTAAAGTTTACCTTATTATTATTATGTTTAAGTGACTTTAACCGCAATCATTTTGCAATTCTGTATTTCTTATCTCTTTTATAAAGTTAAATACTCTATGCCTAACTTTGTTATATGATCTATGATAATATCTATTATTATATCCATTAAATCCTTTGTAAAGTTAATCTAATTTATATAAACTTACTTATGAAGGAAGATTGAGACTGAAATAGTTATAAAACTGTCCACTATAACTGAATTGGTGTTAAAATTCTTTAAACTTAACTACTTTAACTAGATCTAAAAAAATTCATATCCAAGATTATAATCTTTTCAAATACTTAAAATATTCTCTTGATTTGTCTTATTAGGTTTCAAACACTTCATTTTTGAATATCTGAACACAAACTATTTAAAACACCTTTATAATACTTTATATATATTATTTTAAATTCTTTAAATTTTATAACAAAAAATACAATGATAATACTTTATATATAATATTAAATATTTAAACCTAGCGGCTTAATTTATGCTTTTATACAGCACTGTTAAATCACTAACACGAAAACTAACAAAATCTTGCACTAATCTACGTAACTAAAGAATAAAGATATTTATCAGACAAATCTAAACTAGATCTAACAATCAAACGTATACTCCCATAGCATAAATTTGTATCTGTTTAAAGTATAACTATTTATAATAATCCTGCGTATACAATCCTAACTTGAAATTTTATTTGTTTCTATGTTTTTTAATATATTGCTTTGTTCTATTTGTTTATTCTAACCAGAAATACATTAATATCTAACTCATGCTTTAAAATCCTACGTATACTAATACCCTACATAAAAATTAAATTTAATTAAACTCCTATTTAATACAGAATTTATCTAGATTTCTTTTTAAAATTTATTCATAATTATTTCAAATAGGATTAAATAATCTAGAAATCCTAATAGAAATAGGTATAGAAATATAAATCCTATGTAAATTAAATTCTACTAGATCACTTCACTTATCTAACTGCAATCCATTTCCAACTAATAATATTTTATATATCACTAATCTAACTAAAATACATAATAACATAATACTATAATATTAAATAATTAAATATAATATATTATCAAAATCTCTTTAAATTTTTTCTATCTTTAAAACTAAATTAATTAAATATCTTTAATATGATATCTTATTTTTATTAATAAGTAATAGATGTATATTCTCTCTATAAATTATCTATATTTAAAATAGCTATAAATTCTAATATTTGTATAAATTCGACTAGTTCCAACTAAATATAAAGCAAATACAACATTAAGCAAAAGATACAAAACTCTGATTTCTTATACCCTTTAACAAAATCAATAGACAATCTTTATAATACCTTTTCAAATATCTTAATTTGTTTATTTTAAAAATGTATACCAAATAAAGCCAACATAATAATATATACTTGTACTTTTAACTTTAACTGATATATATATACCCCTTTAACTAACTGAATAATTTATAAATATCTTTAACAGTCTAACTTACCTTTAAAAAATATATTAATAGCAGCAGCAGTAATATTGAAACTAATACTTTAGTAGTATATTTTATATTATTTAATGGATATATATTATTATATTAGTTATTAGCCTTGTTGTTGTAAATAAGTTTGTATATTTTTTATAAATTTAATTTAATTTAATATTTTGTGTAAATATATGTTTTTTTCCTGGTTATATAAGAGTATTAATTTAATTATTAAGTTTATTTTTTAATTTTCTATTTTAGATTATTGATTATAATCAGTATATTTATATATTTATTTATTTATATATATTTGTATTTATAATAAGAATTAACTATGTGATTCCTTTGTTAAATATAGGTTTAATTTAAATTTAATCTCAACGTAAAATCATCTGATTAAAATTAGTAATAATAAAAGAAGTAGGATTTTGAAGTATTAATTAATAATTTATTATGGTAACTATAGCTTAATGGTAAACTACCTTTTTTTTGTTGTTGATGCTAGTTTCGATTAAAATCGTAATATTTACCCATTTTTTATTAATATATTTAATTAGTTATTTATATTATTTTAATATATTTCAGTAGTTATTTACTGTATAAGTTGGTTACTTGCATAATATTTTTAAGAATATTGTATAATGGTTAATACGTCAACCTTCAAAGTTGATTATATAGGTTCAACTCCTATTGTTCTTGTTTAAATTAGTTTTTTATTTATTTTATATTTTTGAATGCTTGCTAAATATATTGCATAAGCTACTCTGATCAATTACTTATTGCAGATGGTATTGGACTAGTTGTACTATTTGTTGATATATTTAATTTATAAATTTGCTCCTTAAAGCTGATATATTAGCATATCATGTTATAGCATTTGATATTTCACTTGATACTTTTGCTATATTGATTTATTACTTAATTATATTTTCATATTAGTAATAGTATTAAATTGTTATTTCCCCCATATATTACTATATAAATAGATAAATTATATAAATTATATAAAACAAAGTGTTGAACATGAATGTTGTGCCTAACTACTTGTATTGCTACTGTTTAATTTTATTACTACTTTATATTCAATCTTAATATGTTATTAAACTATATACATTAATATTAATTAAATAAATTATAGTTAAGTTATAAGAAAATTAAATAAAATTCTTATTAAAGAAACTTTAGCTCGTCTATCACACTATAGTTATCTATTACTTTTGCTCATACTTTAATTTTTCTTATCTGAAAGGAGGAGCTTCTTATTTTCTTAATTTTATTACTACAGGGAGTTTGTATTTACTTTCTTTGTTTTTAGCTCTTGTTATTGATTTCTTTCACTGGGTTTATTTAAACTATAATAAATATGGAAAGTATGTAGGTATTCGATAAGCTCTAATTAAAACTCTGTTGATTTACTTTAGATAGATAAATATTTTATTAACTATATATGGAACTATAAGTTCTGTTGATCTATTTATTTACTTTATGTGTATCTTTATGATATGGTTATTTAACCTCTTGTGATCTATTTGTTTATTTAAAAACTTTATATGTTTAAGATCTGCTTATTGATTTACTTTATTTCTTTATAATAAATATATGCTTAATGTTTAATTATTTTAAAAATATGTATATAAAGATATGCTGATTTATTAGTTTATTTGATTATTGATTTAATTTTTATGTTTAGATATGCTTACTGGATTTATGTTTAGGTTTTCTTTCTAGTTGGGAAAATTTAAAGTAGAGGGGAGAATAATCGGGGGAACCTAAATTAAACAGGAAAGATATAAAGATATCAAAAATAAAAAGTAAAATAGTATCATATAAAGATAAGTTGTAATGATAACTATAAAGATTATTTCTTTGATTATTTCATCAGCTGAATGAGTATTTATTACTTATTTGTTAATTTAATTTTATCTATAAGATCTGCTAATTACTTTATTATTTTATATAACTTTATTAATTTATAAATGTTTTCAATTAGAAAGCTTGTAAATAATTTTATTCAATAACTGTTTAAATATATCTTAATATATTAAGTTACTCTCTTTTTAAGAAAAATCTTTGATTACTTTCATTGATTATGTTTAATTTATCTCTTAAAGATCTGATGTTTACTTTCATCTTTTGTTTAAAGTTACTTTTTTATTAATTTGTTAAATTTTAACCTCTGCTGATCTTTTTGATCACTTTATTTTTTTATCTAAGACATGTTGAGCAATATTAGACTGCTTTAGATTTAATCTAGAAAATAATAAAAATATTTATATCAAAATAACATATGCATATCTATATACTATACTACATGTGTATTTACACCTCTGCTTAATTATTCTAAAATTGATTTAGTATATAAAATATATGGTAAATTAAAACCTGGTTTAAATATTTTACTCTAGTTATTTTAACTTTTTTTACATATGTTGATTTAACTAAAATTAGTTTACTAAATTTGTTTTAATTAGATCTGATTAATTAAGTTACAAAATATGTTTCATTAAACAATGCTGGTTTACTTATTTAAGTAACAAAGTTTATTTAAACTGTAATTGTTTACTCTATTATTATAGATCTGGTTATCTATTTGATAATCTATTTACTTTTTAAATCTCTTTTCTTTGATTACTCTTTTTAGAAAAAAAAACTCTGCTGAATAACAAGATGCTTTAATTAGATAACTAAATAAGTTTACTTAAATGATTTCTTTCTATGATTATCTTGTATTTTTACAATACACTTTTCTTTTTCAAGATATTTAACTATCTTATCCAGTCTTGAATATTAGAATATAATTAAAAATTAAATTAATACCCTTTTTATCAAAGGTAAAAAAATATTTATTATTATTAAACTAAACTTATTATTTTCTACAACTATTGTATCAACTCTTGTAATTTCTGTGTAATGGTGATAATATGATTAATCATACTAATTAATAGTAAATTGATGAATATGTATCTATAATTAGATTTCTTTAAAAAGTTTTTAGAGTAACTTGTTTCTGTTTTCATTCTTGAATATAAAAATATATCTAAATATCTTTATTAAGAAAAGGTAAGTTTTGTAATTTACCTAAAAAGATAGAGTTTCCAAACCAGTATGTAATACACTAAACTTAATTAACATAAGATATGTAAAGATACTTCTTTATAAAACTAAATTTTAAATAAAAAACTAAATTAATTAATTAAGGACTCTAGTTAAGTTTCAATTAATTTTAAAGTTAGTTAGCTACCGCCTGTATCAAAAAATTTAAGTAAAAAATTATTAGTATGTAAACACTCCAATATATAAAAATAATAATAAATATATTAAGATAACTAAAATCCCATATTGGTTAAGTCAAATATGACTGTTAAATTAACAGTTTTATCTGTAAAATAAAATTATACAAATAAGGAAAGTATCCCAATAAACATAAATATTAATATACACCTTCTATTATCATAATGTTATATTTAACACTGCTTCCTAATTCTGTTTATACTTTTTTTATTAGATGTTACTTTAACATCAATGTTAATAAAGTAAATTAAGATAAATAAAGCTAAAAAGTCCAGATTATATCAAGTTAAAAAACTGTAAGTTAACTATTTAGTATAGTAGTTTAAAAACTAAAATTTAGTCTTCTTTTTTTATCTTATCTCACTGCTTCTTAGAAACGGGGACGAAGGCATATAGAACAATAATATAACGGAATTTAAGCAGATTAGAGGGAGAGGGTGCATGTTTCCACTTGGAAAGATCTATGTTATTAATACTACCAAGGTATTAACGCAATTCGGATACACAAGAGGTTTACACACATCTCAACAACCATCTGACTCTAAGGTCAAACTTGACATAGCTTGTATAAAACGGAGATCTACTAGAGAAATCTAGAAAAATTGCAGAGAGAGCTGGAACTATCTTTAGTTCCTAGTATTGAGAAAAGTCTTACAGATAACAAATGGCCAACAACTGAGCTAGAAATCTCTAACATGTTGAAAGCCTATATTCACATCTCAACTTATCTATAATACTTAAGAGCCGTAGGGGTCGATAGTGGCATGGAGGGAAATATGGTGGGCTTAATAATGGAGACCTGATCTTTGGGAAAGTAATAATTTAATACGAAACTCCGACTCTTTCGATTTCCATTATTATTCGTCTATACCAAGTAACCTTGTTTCTTAAATAAGAAATTTCTAAAAAAGATTCTTAGTAGATGTTTTGCGCAACTTAAAAGTTTTCCAATAGAACAATTGGATTATTAAAAATAAAAAATAAAAAAAAATAAAACACAAAATTATTAAAAATATAAGTAACAAAAATAGTTGCAGGTCGATCCTTAAAGTTAATTTAATTATAAAGTCTACCAAAATTTAACGCAAGTTGGTCATTATTTAAAATTTATTTAAAAAACTTCATTTGTTGTGAATTCAACTATAAATTATACAGGGAAAAGTTTCTAATTTCCAAAACCTGCAAAATTAATAAAAGTCACAAAACAAATAACAAATTCATTTAATGAGGGGAAGTTGTATAATCTAAAATTTGACTTAAAATTCTAAGTGAATAATAGTTAATGGAATGACTTAAATGTTTATAATTCCATATTGTATAATTAATAAGCTTTTTATAATCCGCTGTTCTATACCCACTGTTAATTCAAGTAATCAGTTAATACTAAACACTATAATATAACAAATAATGAACTTATTTAACTTATATAATTAAATTTTGTTAAATTGACCTGTCTATATTTAGAGAGACCTTGTTTTACTTATTTTAAGTTTTATAATTGAAACATCTTTAGAATTTTTCTTATCGATACTCATAAAAGTTATTTTAATTTATTCTGTTACTCTTAATTTGAAGCTATTGTGTCTTAAAGTTATACTTTCTTTTCAAAGGTTGACTATCTAATAACAGATTTTCCTTATTAGAATTTAAACTTAATTCATTTTGCGTTAATACTGATCAAATATTGTTCAAATAAACTTTAGTAATCTATTTTAGATCATTTATTAATTTTAATAGTGAATTCTTCTAATTTAATTAGTTTATATCAATTTAATTAATAATTTATGATCTTCTAAAGAAAAGTACCATTTTTAAAAAACTACTAGGATCTAATACTTTGTAAATTTGTTCCAAAATTGGAGCTTTTGAAAATCAGTATATAAGTTTTAATACATAAACTAGAAAATACCTTAATTTTACATTAAAAACCTCGGATACTTAATTGTTATTAGAACTAAAACTTCTAATATTTTTTAGCTAAACTTTTTTTACTTTGAATATCAATTCAATAAGTAATTTTATTAAACTCCAAAAAACTTTGGTAAATTATGTATACAATTTCATTTCATTGTAATACATTTTACTACAACCTAATGTTTACCTATTATAAAATTTAATTACATAAAACTATTCCATTTTAATTTAAGTTTTTATATTTATTTTTATTTAATATTATTTATTTTAAGATAAAGATCTGCGCGGATAACTTATTTTTAATTTTAATAATTTTTTAATTTTGTTATCCTAAGGTTTAGCAAGCTTTATTAACTATATTTATTTCATTTTTCAAAAATTCAAAGTCAATCACTAAACTCAAATCTGCAGAGGTGTTCTGAGCTATTAAAATATATTTTTATATAAAACTTATACTGCCTTTTAATATTTTACCAGATTTAATTAAATCCTCATACTCGATACTTTTTCTATCTCGAGTTAATTTAACTTTTCTTCAGATTTTAAATTATCCATCAACTTTTTTAGTTTATCCTTTATCTTTTTCTACTATATACTATATCATCTTTTGCTAAGGTATTATCATCATTTAACAATTCCTTTAAAGTATAACCATTTTCATCTAAAATCTTTATTAAGGTTTTTTCTCTTGTCCTTCTTTAAATCTCACGATTAAGTTTTCAGAATCTTCGAAGCCTCCATTAAATTTTAATTTTATTCGCTTTTCATCTAAATCCCCCAAAAAATATTAGTAAAAGTTACTATTGAAAATATTATCTCCAACAATGAATAATCAAAAGCTTTTATTGTTTAACCTCATATTGTTCATCTGTTAAAGGATTTATTTTGCTAAATTTATACAGGGTATTTTCAAAAAAAAATTTTTAAGAGAATTGAAAGTACTTTATTATATTTGATATTCTCATTAACATAATCTGAATCAGAAGCTGTTGTTTAAATTTTGTACCAAACTAATACCTTTCTTTTTAAGGATTTTCTTATACTCGGATCTAATTTTATAAGCCTCATAATATTCAAGTAAAGATTACAAAAAAAATACTTCGTTTTCAAATTCTTTGATATCTAAACTTTTTTTCTAAATCCAAATCATATTCTAATATAGATCTATACACTGATAATAGAATTATATTATACATCCATTTATATTCAAATAACCACTGTCTAATATTACATTTAATTCATCAAATAATCTTTTTAGGATATCAAGGTATTTTTCAATCCTTATTTTTAATCTTATTTCTAAGGTTTAATTGGCGATAGTTTTGTTAATATCAGTTTTTAATTCTTTAAAAAGTAAATACAAATAGTCTCTCTATTACTTTGTACATCTATTACCTCGATGTTCTTATTTTGATTGTCCTTAACCAAACTATTGAGAAAGTTAATTTGTATATTTAATAATAAATAAATTGGGTTTAATATATTTAAACTTTAATAACATATTTTATTAACTTCTTTTCAGTCTTTTTAGCAATACTACTAACGAAAAGCGATATATAATAATTAAGCTTATTACTATCAATTTAAAAAAAAATATTGTTGTGTTACTAAATCCTTTTTCACTGTTTGGGTTTTAAGTAAAGGCTAATGGAATAATGCATAATATTAATTGTTAATTCAATATCAACGACCGATAGGTATAAAGTTAAAATTAACAGAAAAGATAATAATAATTAAAATTAGAATAAATAATTATTTTGATTTTCTATGAGAGATATTTTGCTTAGTAGGCTTTTAATTTAGTCTTTAAGTAGTGTAGTTCTGTTAGTCTGTAATTCTGTTTTAAAGTTTTTAGTTAATCTATTAATCTATTAATCTGTTAATCTTTTTTTTTAGTTTTAAACTTGAAAAATAAAACACAAAACAAAAAGGCATTAAAACCATAGCACTGTAAACGGGAGAACATCATTGAATAATCTATAACAGCTCTTAAAGATTTTAATGGCTTAGTGGGTTGTTGATCAAGTGCTACTTGGTTCTTCTTATGCCGAAGACATAGTGATAAACACGAAAGTAAGATTCCTTTATTATACTACAATATTTAATTAATATTAAATTATTATCTAATTCTGCAAATAGTGAATAATAATAGTTTTTAGTTATTTTTATACTTTCTTTAAAGTAAACAATTTTCAATGAAGCTTTATTACCAAATATTCCATATATTGAATATAGCATTAACTTACTTAATTGTTTTTCAATAGGAGTAGTCTTTTTAATAGTGTATAAACTTAAGAAAGAATTTTTGATTAATTATTTACCTCTGTCAAATTTAGTTTCAACTTTAATACTGTATCTTTCCTTATATGCTTCTTTAATATTTTTATAAAAATGGTTGTTTGGATATTTACCTCTCCTGTTTTTTTTTATAATCTTTCATTTTAATAAATGGAACTCTTCATCTGTCATCATCAGGTGTGTAATTTATACTTAAACTAATCCAAAGTAATTATCTAGTTTTTAACTTTAGTTAAAGTAGGTTTAGATACAGGCATATAATTAAGCATAAAAATTGGATAAATCTAAATCATATCGTAAGAATAACCCCGGATTAATATTAGCATAAAAATATGCAGCTCTAATCTCTTATCAACTTTACCTCTCATCATCTTAAATTTAATTACATAAGACTTAGTATAGTCATTGCTAGTTTAAATAGCATCAGCTAATTTAGGTGCTGTTACAAATTTAGTCACATTTAATGAGTATTTATTATAAATTTTTTCACTAAACTTTTTTAACTTCTAATAATCTTACTACATCCTTGGATAATTAATTTAATCATTCTTCTTTCATATTCCAATCATTTTTCTTAATATAAATATTAAATATAATAGGAATTTTATTCAAATATATTTTATATAAAGTTTCACTATATAATCTATTTATCTTCACAAAGGTATGTAAAATAACCTTTATTCAATTTACAATTAAATGATTTAAATAATACATCTATACTACCTCGACATAATTTGCAATGAATCTAATAATTTAATTCTAAAATTTGTTAATTTATTATATAAAGTTATTTAAAGAATTTTCTTATCTTTGCATTTAGTTTTAAATTAAACATTATCAAGTAAAATACAAGATTTAATTAAGAATACAGAATAAAATCTCCCTAAATTAAGATAGTTTCATATTAATATTATCAGGACAATCTGTTTCTGTTTAAACAATGAGTAAATCATTTCATATAAAATGACAAATTTAGATATAGATAACATAAATAAAAAAATGTAAAGAAGGCCTTTTTGACAATGAGCTGTAGTGAGGGACAGGCTTATGTCGTAACTTGAAAGCCTACTACTGGAGCAATCAAAACATATGTCGTAAGAACATAAGTAAGCTTTTTCCTGCAAATGAAAAACTATTAAAGATATCTAGCTTTACATCTTTCCAGTAACCTTGATTGTTGTGTATTGGATTATGAGCGAATATTTTACATCATAAACCAAGTTTATTAAAAGTACTTGTATCTTTACAAATTTTTTATTATTTCATCTATGTTAAATTTTCCGTTTGTTAACAAGTATAATAATTATATTATTAACCCCAAATTTTTGGTTTAAAGCAGGTATAAAATTATACGACTCAGGGTTTATATATTATTCGGTTTTTATCTAAGTGATCGGCTAATTGTATTATACCTATTTTTGGTAGCTAATTGATGTCTGGGATCGCCTTAAACATTGTTGCTTTTCTAGATTTTAAGGAGAAAGTTACACTCTTAAGATTATGAGGCGTAAACCCAGACTAAAAATATGTAGTTTAATAACATCGACACTCTGCCTTTTCTTAATGCTTATGTTTTCCACTTCTCTTTCAGCTTTTTATTTTTGTAATGATTTTATAATACTAGGATATAATCGTAGCTTTTATATATCTGTTTTAGATTTTTATTCGAAGCCAGGTAGTATTAAATCGTGATAACATTCATAAGCAGCCTCGATTGATTCAAATTTGGTTTAATTATTATTATATTATACAAATCTAATTGAAGTTTGAACAAAAATAAAGAATGATTTTTTTTTTACGGAATAAGGACGAGTCGAACGTCCAAGAGCTATTAACCCTAACAATTAGCAATTGCTTAGTCTTACCTATGACAATTATTCCTAAATTTTGATCCTTACCAGAATTGAACTGATCCTGACTCCTTGAAGGGGAGTTGTACGAACCACTATACTAAAGGACCTTAATTAATAAATTTTTATACATATAAGTAAATATTGATTAGTTTAGCGAAGTTAGGATTTGAACCCAATCTAACAGATCATGAGACTGTTGTGCTACCGTTACACTACTTCGCTTATTATTTGTTTTTGCTCTTTTATTATGATGTTTTGAACTGATTTTTATATTTTAAGTCTTTTTTATCTTAATTTAAAAAGTAAACCATATCCTTAAACATAATTTATTAACTATATATTATATATACTTATATATATTTATATTCAAAGGTAATGTATTTTTTTAGGGTAAAATAAGAGACTCGAACTCTTAACAGCGTTGCCACAAAACGTGATTTTACCTATTAAACTAATTCTACCTCTTTTATATAAAATATAATGTTTTGGGGACTTATAAACCTTACATTAGCAAAATAAAACAAATTTATTTGTAACTTTTTAGGCAAGGTATAAATTTAAATTAGAGGGGTTATAATTAAAAAATAAATAAAAAATTTAATAAAGAAAAGTTATTTATTGATTATACCATTATTTTATAACTTAATTATTATTTATTTATATAATTTTATTCTAGAAAATAACCTGTATAAATACAAATATTTAACTACTTTTCAAACTATTAATAAAAATATATTAAGATAGTGTTATTTTTATTTACCTTACCTTATCTGACTTTACATTACTTTATTTAAAAAATTTTTTAATTTAAATTTGCTATTTATAGCGCTTGGTAGTTTTTCTTGCCATTCAATTTTTCTCCTCATATCGAATTAAGAATTATCTTAGTGAAATTACAGCAGTAGTTCTATTTTATTATGTACTACTTTCATTTAATGTATTTTTTATTTAATCTCTTTGATCTGGAGTAAGTCTTTATAATAGTCTATTTAATGTTTAAAACATTTACTTGTTTTAGTTAAATTTTGTAATAATAATTGCTATTTATCTAAATATAGATTATAAAGATAAAGATAAAGATAAAGATAAAGATCATTCTGCTATTTTTTTTTTAAAAACTTATATTTTTCATATAATTATTGTACTAAATATTATAGGTTCACTTCTACTTATTTCAACTAATGATCTTATTACTATATATATTAGTCTAGAACTTAAAAGTTTTTCTATTTATATTATTATAAGCTATCGTTTTTATAAAAATAGTATTGATGCTACTGTTAAATAAATTTTACTGGGTGGACTCTCATCATGTATTAATCTACTTGGTTGTGGTATTATTTATAGTTATACAGGTTCACTTAATTTTGAAAATACTATAATAATTAATATAAGTAATTGTTCTAATATAAATATATAAAAATTTGGACTCGTACTTATTCTAAGGAGTTTCTTTTAATATTTTCTTCTTTTCCATTCTATAATTGAGCACCTGATGTATATAATAGTGTACCTACTAAAGTAACAACTTGACTAATAATTATACCTAAATTTAGTGTATTTATTTTTATAGTTAAATTTATTAATATAAATATTTCTTTTATTACACCTGATAATCAATATAATATTAGTATATATATAATAGATAATATACTTATTATTGGTTCTATAGGTAGTCTAATTTTGGTACTGTACTTGGAATTTTTAAAAAAGAAATTAAAAAACTTCTAGCTTATAGTAGTATTACTCATGTTGGTTTCCTACTTCTTGCTCTAAGTATAAATACATATCTTTCTATATAATCTTTTTCTTTTTATCTGTTCCAACATATATTCACAATTGTTAATCTTTTTAATACTATTAATTATTTATGGTAAAAATTTTAACATTAAAAATAATAATGGTAAGAATCTTATTAATAATGAAAATAATAATAATAATAGTGATATTATTTAAAATAAAGATCTTCAAGGAGTATTTATACTGTTTCATTTATTGCTATTATTACAAGTGTGATTAGTGCCTCTTATTATCTTAATTTTATTAATGTGTTTTTAATATATAACTATTGGGAAAATATTCTCTTTTTATTATATAAAATACTAATTAGTAATATTCAAATTCTATTTATTAGTATTAATACACTAATTATTCTATTCTTTATTTTGATTAAATCAATCATACTAAATATTTTTTCTATTATAGCTTCAACACTCTATTTATAATTTATATATAAAATATTAATCTTCTATTATAATCTTGCTGCTAAATATCGTTATTATTGTATTAAGTATTAAATTTATTAATAATATATTATGTATTTGTATTAATCTTAAAAAATTTTTATAAATTTAGTTTATTATATATTTCATTATATATTTATCTCTATTATTTTCTATGTATTCAAGGAGGAGATAATTATTAGTAATACAAAAATGTAAATATATTTTATATAAAAAGTAAATAAGTTGGATGTATGTTTTTTATAAAAATGTAATAAAAATTTGTATTGTATAAAATTATTTTTTCTAAATAATAGAAGATCTCCATTAATTTTAGTTTAATTTGTAAATTAGGACTACTATTCTAATTTATTTTTTGTAATTCCAATTCTTTTTATTCTACTATTTGCTAAGATTATATTTGCTGTAGATATACCCGATGCTGAAAAAAGTTTATAGTTTTGATTGTGCTTTCCAAGGTATTTATGCTCAAACACGACAAATTTAATATTTTCTTTTTATCTAATTGGTATTATCTTCCTAGTTTTTTATATTTACATTCTTTATTTTTTTTTTCTTTTGCTACATCTATTTATCATGCACAAAATTATGGTTTATGGATTATTCTAATTTTATGTCTAGATATAACTATCGGTTTCGTATTTTAAATTGCTTCATCCGCTCTTTATTAAAACAAAAAAACGTTACCTATTACTCCCTTTAATCTACAATTAATTGTATAGCATTTATTATTTTTAATTATAAAGAATTTATTTAAATAACATTTGTAAATTAACTGTTTAATTTAATACTTTATTAAATAAGTAGTTTTATTGTTGGTTAATTGGGGATTTAAAATTAAATTAGAACTCTCAAATAAAAAGAAGTTATAAAAAAAAAGAAGTTAAAGTTATAGTATTAAAGTAGAAACTAACTCAGATTATTATATTTATTTAAATAATTTTTGTTTTATTAAACTTTTATGTTTTATTACGGTAATACTCGCCATTTAAAAATAAATTTGCAATTATAAGATTAAAAATTAAAGTTAAGTTAAATTAAATTAAATTAAGTTAAGTCCCTTTTAATTTACTAAAATATTAAATTTTGAATAAAAGTCAAATACTTTATAATAACTACTAATTTTATACCTTATGTATATTTTGATATGCTTATAACCACCTTAATTTAAAATCATCAATAACCAAAATATTGGTTAAAATAGTTATAAAAATGTAATCAATCTAATCATCTCATCTCTTAAATTAAATGTCAATTAAAAATTCTACTATTACTATTACCCCTTATAAATTTCAGTTAAATTGAAAGCTTAACTTTTTATTCAGAGTTGAATCTTATTAATAAATTTATAAAAAATGATTAAATTAACTAGGTTGAATACGATTAAATGTTCATAAAAATTTTAAAATTAAAAAAGTATTCTAAATACAAATACATAATACATAATACCTTTCCATTATTTTTATATTTTTCTATTTTATATTTATTACTACTATTAACACCACACCATATACTATTCTTTGATTTATTTAAATTAGTTTATTTATATTAATTTATTAAAATAGTAGAGGTTATTATCTAAATGAATAATAATAAAATATATCATATGTATTTATTTATTGTAAATAGTGGTAATTACCTTTTAATTCTATTTTTAGAAAATAATTATACAAAATTTAATTTGTATCGAGTTGTATTGTATTATTGCTTTTTATTTTTAATATAGAATTGATAATATTTGTATTTAGTATCAAAACTCTCATTTATCCACAATTCTTGTTTATGTTTTTGAAATAAATTTCATTTTTAAAAAAATTTTTATATAAATCCTTAAGCTATAATTTACATATAGTCTATATCAAGGTTGTATCCTGCTGATTTATAATTAAGAGGAAGAGAGATTAAAATAGGAAGAATTTTTTAAAAAAGTTTTATTATTGGATCATATCTAGGGGGTCTAATTAAAACAAATATAAAAATTAAAAAGGTTTTTATAAATCAAATTATAGGTTGTAAATTTATTCCAATAACTAAATTATTTTTAAACAATTAAGGTAAACGATAAACTCCTAATAATAATCCCTGCTACAGCATCAAGTGGGAATATATACAAATATGTAAGATACGCAGACGACTGAGTCTTTGTAATATATGGACCAGAAGAGTTTGAGATTAAGATCAGGTATGAAGTATCTAATTTCCTGCGCGAGGAACTTAAGTTAGAACTGAGTGTGGAGAAAACAAAAGATAACAGATCTACATCATGACAAGGCCCAATTTCTATAATTAAAACAAAAATAAACCAAAGGAAAATAATCGAAAACTCGTCATTATAAAAGGGACAGTAGTAAGTTGAAAGTGGCTCATAATGTGATTACAATCCAATCCTACCAACAACCACCAAATTATTGGAAAACTAGTTATTCCTAAAGAAGGGTTCATGAGAATTGAAGAGAATAGTGCTAAAGGTAGCTACGTTCCCTTACCTAGCACGCTTTAATCTTTATGGAACATCACGGTATCCTAATTAGATAAAATTATTAACCTGGGGACTAATCAACTATTCGCAATAATTAAATAATAGATATGTACTACATACAATAGTGAACTTCATAATGAGACACTCATGTGCGTAAACCTTGACAAGATAATTAAACCTTACATCAAGAGCTAAAGTATTTGCAAATTTTTGGAAAGAGTTGGAAACCTAAACATAAACTAACCCTATGTTGAAGTTATATTCAAACCCGTATTTCAAGTTAATTCCGATTTGAAGAATGGAACCTATCTTATCTTAAACGCACCGTCCGAGGCACTTAATTGATAACTAAGGACCCAATTAAAAAATTTTACATAAATGTAGAATGTGCGGGAGCACATAAAGAAAACCATCAAGTTAGAAAAATTAGAAAGGCCGGTAATAAAATCTTTGGATTCACACAAGTAATGTAAGAGCTAAACAGATACCAGTCTGTCAAAGTTGCCAGTGAAAGATCCACAAAGGAACTTATGATGGATTAACCTTGAACAATTTAACACCGCTCACCCGTATTGAGACCTACCTTATAATTATATATAGGCCTCCTCACGCATCACTTCGTTACAAGGCAAACCTAGTACCCTTATTCTAAAGCACTACAATGCGGTACTGATATATGAAGGTTAAATACTATGCTAAGTCGGGCAAATTAAAAATTGAGTTTCCCATGCTTATATTTAATATATTGTCCCAAATAATACTTTAGCGATATCCACAAAGAGTAATTGCCATTATTAGGGGGGATTTGAGTGATGCAAAAAGGAAAATACTCAATTAGTCTATATCGAAGTGAGGTACCTATTTATCCCAATTTAGCTATCTATCTCATATGTCTAAAAGAGAGGGTATACCCCAAGCTAAAAACAGTTAATATTTTTATTTAATTTTTATATTATTATATGATTTGATATTTAATTATGATAAGGGATTTTATTTTACTATTTAATTAAATTAGTATAGAGAAAGTTAGCTATATATAATTATAGATTTGGGATTATTTTTAATTGAGTTTTACATTATAGGCAAACAGTGAAAGTTTATTTGTATAAAATTGTTATTTATTATAGGTTTTAATATTAAGTGGTTAGGTGGTAAATTGGTTAAATGGTAATAAATATATTTAATATTAGGTTGAATAGTATTTTACTAAATCTAGGGTAGACTTTATAACATTTTATTTACTTTAAAAAATAATAGACTTTTAACTTAAAATTTTTATACCTTATGTTTATATAGATAACTTATTATAATAAGTAAGATCATGAGCTATATATAGAATTGAGAATATGATGTTAATTAATTAAGGGATATTTATTATCCTAATTTTTAATTGTAATTAGATTGTAAAATTTATTTGTAATAAAATAAACAGAAATTGTAGGGTATGTGTAGTGATTTTGAGTTATATTATTTATATATAAAATATATTATTATTATTACTTCTAATTAACTTAAATAATTTGTGATTAACTTATTATTAATTAAATGATATGTATTCTTCCAAATAAATGCAGAATATTGTTACCCATAAATTAACTATCATTTAATATCTGTATAAACTTGATATTTATAACAATGTGACCTTTTGTTATATCTTAATACCAAATATACTGTGTTTTAATTAGTGTAGTATTTTAATAAATATATTCCGGTGTTTATAGCACTTTGTTTTCTTTATTCAAACTTAACATCATTTATATACCATTATGTATATTAAATTAATATTGACTATATTGCTATTTTACTATCTTTAGTTACTTACTATTTAATTAAATTTTAATTATGTTTTAGGTGAAAACTGTAAGAATTTTATTCTTTATTAATTTAATTATTTTTTAATCTCAACGATTGCTAACAATTTATCAAGAGTACTTATTTCATATTCAGTTAAAACTAATTTTACATAATCATATAATGTTCCAATACTTCTTAATCTTTGTCTTATTACCTAATAACTTAGTATCTCTGATTATTACATGATAATAATTTATAAACTTTACCTAAAGTAATAAAACATTTACTAGGTCCAATTAAAATATTGTTTAATACATAACTCACAGTCAATCTATGACCTTTTACAATGTAATATAATTTATACAATCTTAAAAAAAAAACATTATTGTTATTATATTTATTATTTATATTCAATATAATCTGTATTAGTGATAGTTTAAATGGATTTAAAAATGAATAAATATCCTAGTCTTATTAAATCATCTAACAATGATCTGAACTTTTACTTTCTATTTATGAAATAAGGTATCTAGCATCAGTTAATGCATCCTCGTTATCTGTTTGGAAAATTAAGTAATTAGCTGTTCCCTCTAAAGTTTAATTAGAATATAACGATTCTTTTTTACTTGCGTAATCTATTCGTTTTAAACACTTAATGTAATCTTTTTTGCTGCATCTTTCTCTTGCTTACTTTATTATTTTTTATGACTAATTTTTCTTAGCTTGCTTTAGTTAATCTGTGTTATTTAAGCTTGTAAAAATGGTAATTAGTACTTAAGTACTTAGAATAGATTTACTTATATTTTATATAATTTATTTAATTTAAAAAAGACACTGGTAATTTTATACTGACTAGAGCTATTTTGAGATAAAGTGAATACCTAAATTTAGTTTTTATTTAATAATTTTATTAAAGGATTAATTACATACTCTTGGGAATAAACTAGACTGCTGTAATAATTATATTTTTATTTATATATTAATTTTATTAACCTTTTGTAAATAGCGCATCTCACCTTGAAAACTAAATTAAATAATCAAAACATAATTAACTAATATTCTGTGTCAGCTTTTTATAAAACATAACCGAGTAATAAATTATTTGATAATAAAATAAATACATTTTTAATGTAACTAGATCCGCGATTCATTGCTTATAAAATAAGCTAAATAATTTTAAACTAAATTAGTAAACACTTCTCCACTGTTCGTCCATTAATTAAGAAATAAAGTATTTTTAATATAAAAAGTAAACTAGTACTCCGCTACCTTTAACTCCAAGTATAAATTAATTTGATAATTAAATATTTAATAATAAAAACAAGTATCCGCCTACTGTACTAATAGAGTAATTTGGATATTGATACTAAAAAAATTAAATAAAGAAAAGGCTCCTAGAAACTGAGCAAACAAAGCAAATTATTAATATCTTAAATAAATATAACTCTAATATCGTGATGATTATTGAAAAGAACTAGAAATTTTTATATTTGAATATGTTTTTAATAATTCAAAACGTGAAGTTAATAAAGATTTTTATATTAATCATATTATTACTATTTATGAAAATCTGACATTTATTCCTTTTATTAGAAATAATTTTTAAACCTACTAAAGGAGAATTTACAGGATATGTAGCTACTCTACCTAAAAGTCTTTCTATTAAACCTAGTTATTTTTCTATTCTAACTTAATCTACTAAAGCTTAGTTCAGCAATTCTTTATCTATATATAGTGCTAAAAATCAACTAATTATACAACAAGAAAAAATAAGATTTTATTCAATTATTTATAATAATCGCTATCTTAAATATAAAATAAGATAAAATGCAAAGAAATATTATTAAATATTTATGAATATAATTTGCACCCATTTTCAATGGTTAAACGAGTAGAAAGTGAATAATAATAATTATTTAATTATAATAATAATAATAATCTTTTCACGTTAATCTTACATTTATATTTTAAAAATATGATGACATAGTCAAGAGTTATTAGTAATAATAAGAAATATTTAATTACATACTAAAAATTTAAAAAATTAAGTGTATCTGAATTATAGTTCTACTTCCATTTTATGGTTTTGGACCGTTCACTAAAAAAAAAGGGAGTACTAGTTCTACAACTAATGCCAAATCTTTAAACAACTCGAATTCGATAAAATAAATTCCGAGCACTAAATCGATTTATGTTTGTAGTAAATTTCTTTATTCTAATGTTTATTTGTAGTCAACATGTTGAAGTGGTACAATTGGTGCAGCAGCTACACCTTTTTATTTTACTTGCTTTAATGTACTAGTACCTGTAACAGGTATTGTATTGTATTATTTATAATACTCTAATAGATATTGGTCTAATTGAACAAAATATAAAAATTTTAAAATAAATAAAAATATAAATTTGAATAATTTCCTAGTAATTTCTAAGCAATAAACAAAGAAAAAAATAAGTAAACACTAAAAAATATTATAAACAAAATTAATATTTAAATATCTCTTTATCTCGTAATGTTTAAGAATAAAAATTCTAAATAAAAAAATAAAAGAAAATATTAATTAAATAATTTGATTATAAAAGCAGGAATAAATCGGAGTATAAAACAACAAACTCCAAAATTTACAAAAATAACGTTAAAATATAAAAAATCCTACAAAGTAAGAGATAAAAGCTAATAAACTAAAATATAGCAAAAATATAACAAAATCACTAAAATTCTAAAAATAGTTCCAAAAGGTGGATTACTTAAAAATTTACCTATCAAAAAGGTAAAAAAATTACAAAATAACAAAAATAAGTAACAAGTATATAAATATACCTATCTCAATAGTAAATCCATAAAAATTTAAACTAAAAAGTAAATAAAATAATACAAAATACAAAATTTCTTGTAGTTAGCACCTTATAAAACCCATATCTGTGCTTCCTTCCTTAATTGATTAATTTATTAATTGTCCAAATTTTAATATTTATTGGAAAAAAAACTAAAATTGCAAAAATAAATCTCTTAAAATAACCCAATAAAAAATAAAAAGGGCCACAAATTTAATAAAAAATAATTAAAAAAAGATACAAATAAAGAAAATG
>Ga0153964_1000002_pt1 | contig 33701 bp, 23 predicted proteins | sample TSFL048MetaG_FD_104726 | JGI IMG/M metagenome (GOLD analysis project Ga0153964, IMG submission 104726) | Attine ant fungus gardens microbial communities from Florida, USA - TSFL048 MetaG | ecosystem: Host-associated > Fungi > Mycelium > Unclassified | place: USA: Florida, Withalacochee... | reverse complement strand
AGAGGCACTAGCACCAAAGCCAGACTGGTGCATGGCAAGGACCTTCTCCATAGGAAGGTCAGGAAACATATCTCAGAGACGAAGAAGGCTCTCATACTCTGGGTAAGCAGAGGCCAGAGCAAATCTTGGAGTGGACTGGGGGTTTCCACTGCGAGCCGCTTGGGCAAAGGACTTAGGCACCTGCTTGGATGCTTGGGGTTTAGTGGCCACCTTCACGGGGGTGGGCTTGGCAGTAGCTGTTTTGGCTGGTAGAGGTGGAGGAGGCACTCTCGACACCACTGGAGCAGGAGTAAGCATGTTCTGGGAAGGTGCAGAGGGGTTAGTAGAGGGAGGGACTTTGCCCTTGCCCTTGCTCTTTTTGTTAGTAACAGTAGTAAAGGGAGCTTCCTCCACTACTGGTTGATCAACTGCCATCTCAGTATCTGGAGACGGCTCCTGGGATAAGTTAGGACCATAGAGAGTCCTCATTGCCTCCACAAGTGAAGGAGAATCAGGTTGAAATGAGACCTTAAAATGATCCCACCCCACTACAGACACAGTTTGGAACAAGTGCCACATAATGGAACCTGCTCCTAAGATAGGAGGAAACTGTTCAATGGAACGGCTTCTAATAGGATGCTTTTGAATAAAACGTGCAATACGCAATATAGACGAGGCAAGGACTTTGGCATTATTCTCTAAATAGCCAAAGTGACCAGACAAGGATGTGACATAGTGTTCACCATCCCACAAGTCACAATCATATGTGACATTAGATGTGACAATATCACTTGTCATGGGTTGTGACGCCTAAGGTAAGCTATCATGGTCACATGTGATTGAACTGTCACAGTCACCTGTCATATCACAGGTGCCACCCTCCACTTGGGAGGATGACTCAGCTGTTCCATGGTTTGGGCCATGAGGCATCAAACTGGTTGACAAAGGGGCCTGGGGGCACAAATCACCCCAGAGGCAAGGCCCCTGCTCTCCTTAGTAGAAACTTGGTCATCCTAACTCATAGAATGTGTTCTCCCTTCAAGAGCAAAGGGAGAGGGAGCAGCAGGGAGCTGGAGAGGGGCAATTCTGTGAGAGAGCTTGCCTGTAATGATCTTGGAGGCAGTAGGTGTCCTGGGACCAGGACTAATCTCCTCCTCTTCACTTTCCTCCTCCTCAGAGGAAGAAGAGAGCTCAGGAGATACATTCCTAGAGACCTCAGTAGCTAAGACACTCCTGGAGGAGCGTCTGACAGTGCGATGAGCACGAGAGTGTCCTCTGGGATGAACGTGTTTACCAGCTCTAGAGCTGGCACAAGAAATAAGGTTGAGTGAGTCTGGAAACTCACCAACACTAGTAGGAGTAGCCTGGGGACCAGGGGGACGAGCATTGGTAGCAGATGATTTATTCTGAATATTCGATTTAACCATAGTGATGGTTAGAGGGAAAGGAAGAGGCGATAATAATAATGAATCCTATATATATTTTTGGAGTGCAGTTTCTGTTGCACTGACTAGATTACTTATATTCCACTTTGCAGTTTTTGTTACAGTCTAATACTCAAACTTAAAGCAATTTTTGTTGCAAAGTCCACACACACTGGTATTCTTACAAAGTTCTCTCGTGCAACATCCAATACTTGTATTCTAGTTCATCAACTATTCTCACTCACATCCATTTTATACCCACAGAAAATGAAATAAAATTCAAGAAAAAACATTACAAAATTCTGGTACCAACAGAATACGCGACTGGAGAAAAACTACTACTTTCTTTTTTCACACCCTCCATTTCATTTTCTTCTTCACCCTTCAATTTGGCTATCTTTTTCTCCCTCTGTTTTCCTTTTTCCCTGTCTTCCTGTACTTCTGTCTCCTCTTCCTCAGACGTTGGCCACGAAAACTGTTCATCCTCAGAATCCTAGCTCTCTATGCTAGCCAGTTTCTCCAATGCTACCGCGATTCTCCAAATATCTTTTCTCAATCCTCTTAGCTTACTCAATTCCTCCAACTTTCTCGATATTTCTGCCTTCTACTCTGCATCTGTCTATTGCTTCAATCTCCTTGCTTTTGACCTCCAGACCATTTCTGCCTTAGCTTTTGCTTGTGCCTTGTCTGTGTTGAAAGGTTTACAGGCAGCCTTGGCCTTGGTACAAGAAGTGCATGAAGTTGCATAACTACAAATAATTAGCAGAGAGAGAAAAAATTCAAACAAATACTTACAGCAAATTTTAAGGAATACAAAGTATCCCAAAGTCTGTACACCTCTCATATGGACTTCCTTCACCAACACCTGACATTCCCATTTCTCTTGCCAACTCCTCATGTCATTGGCAAGCCTCTGGAGTTTCTTGTGGCAGATATCAAATGCATTGCTTTTTGGTCAAAGACAGAAGGTTGATTAAATTTATTTCCTCGTCAGAAGGAGGGTTTGTGAAAGGCAAGAAGGTCTTGGTCCAATTTTTACGCCATTGTTGTTCCATGGCAGCAACACGATCCATCTCTAGACAGTGAGCCAGATCCCTCTGGCATTCCTCTTCCTTCTATCATGCCTCTTCCTCTTCCTGTTTTTTCCATGCCTCTTCCTCCAATCATTTCCGCTCTACTATTTTCGCCTCTTTTTGGGCTTAGTGTTCAAGGTATTCCTTTTTTTCCTGCTGTCGAAGCAGGGTTTCTGTCTCAGCATGTTTTCTAGCTAACTCAGCCTCATAGAGCTCATTGTCAGAGTCAGAGAGGTTAAGATTCGAGGTAGACTTAAAGAACATGATGGTAAAAATTCAGGTTGAAAGTCCATGCTAAAGGATTTTTAAAATTAAAATTAGGTGATATTTAAATTGCTTATGCATGGAAGCTTCGAGGGCTCAGCCATAAAGGAGGGTACTGTCATATTCCAAAAATCTGACAATTATGTAATTTAATTCTCCTAATAACTCTTCTAAAAATAATTAGTAGGATAGCATAATAGACTACTCTCCTCCTATTCTGGGTTTCCTATAAGTACTGAGTAATTACAGTGTATTTGCTCAGTCTGTAAATTAATGTTATCTGGTCCTAACTCTCTTCCTATTTAATCTGGACTCCTAGTTCACTTCTTTAGGACCCTTTCTTTGATAACTTCTCTTTCTTCTGAAATACACGACTACTTCATGGCCGGAGACTGGGGTGCAATACATAAGTTGAAGCCAAGGTTGTTCATCAAAGTTGTACTCCACTCCAACATCTTCTACTTTCCGCCGGAGTTTTATACTATTGCTAAATACTATTCCTCTCTGGCATAGTACATTATTCTATTCTGGAGAGTACCTTTATATACTACTCCACTCCTTTGTTCCCACTGTAATTTCTGTCCTTAACACTATCCCAGATTAGGACTAACATGGGGCTAGTTAAATCCATGATAATAAGTCCTATATTAGAGTACTTGCTTAGAAAAGGAAAGATAATGGGATTTCCCATTTGCATAACTACTGCATAGGTGATTGAAGTCTTGAGGTGCTATAATGTTTAGTCCCTTGACTATTTGCTGACAAAGCATAGAGTTGATAGCCTAGGGGCTCAAATATCCTAATTGACAATGCTAGAGATATATACTTAGAGAACTGCTAGCTAGATAAGCTGTTTTACTCTCAAGAAAAACATACTAAACATGGTATAGTATTCTAGTGAACCTAGTAAGAAAGGCTCAGAACAATTCTTTGCTATCTCTAGAGAGTATAAGGCTATTATCTAAGCTCTTCACAGAAACTCCTTGACAATAGAGAGTACTAAGACTAATCAAATTTGTGCCAAGATAAGGAATATGCAGAACTTCATAGAGGATGATGTTAAGATAACTATTAGGGAATATAGCACTAAAGCAGACAAACCCTTAACTAATAACAAGAGCACAATTGTATTCTTTTATAGTTATAAATTTATTGACAAAATTTATATATGTTAAGAAGTACTGCTTGCTAGTAAATATATAAGCTATGGTACCACAGTCAAGGAGTATTCCAGTAGTAGAGAATGAGTCATAAGTTGCCATCAATATTTTACACACTTTACATTCTTCTAGAAATTGTAACTAATCAACAGCTAAATTTGTAAAACCACCAGATTAGTGAGTTCTTCCCTTGTTGCCTTTGCTGTTTGACTTATTGGTAGAGCATTTAGATACCCAAACTAGATCTACTTCCTCTTCTTTCGTTTCTCTTAGAATAACTCAAAGATAGTACTGACTTGGCCAACAAGAGCATTTGATCAGATTTGGATTTCTTCTTATTTTTATTTGCTTAATGATTGTATTTGGCATGATCATAAACAGATATGAGTTCAGTACTAAAGGGATCAAGGATAAGTGCTTTCTCTTTATCAAGGAGGTTTTGTTTGATAATATCCCAGATATTTGAGCAAAATAAAAAATAGAGGATAGCATAAATAACAAGAATATTGTTTAGTCTATGTCTAGCTTCAGTAATACAATACACTACCAAGCTACCTATTCCTATTATTTCTGCTAAGTACCAAGCATGGGTTTGCTCACAAAACAAATATATATAGTAGTTAGAATCTGATCTTGTTGTTGTGGGCTTGATACATGGAGCAATTAAATTCAAATAACAGAAACATATTCAGACAGCTACTACTTTAAAGGAAATATGGGATAAACTACATTAGCTCCATATTATACAAAGACAAGACATAAATGTCTACTATTATCTTTAGGAGCTATATCTTAAAAAGTAGAACAAATATACTTTTATATTAGATCATATTGGTTTCTTCTTGAACTTAAAGGCATTGATAAGAGAACTAGAAGGAGGTTTTAAAGGGAAAGATTGTTGATTATCAACAATGAACCAGAGGAGTCTTGTTTGTAGGGCTAACATCATGTTGTTTGACCAGGCATAATAATTGTGTTAGATGTACTCTAGACAGTCCTTCAGTAATATTCTGGTGATTGATTATTTAGTAGGTCACCTGACTTAATGTACAATTTCCTATGGACTTGAAGTTGACACTCTGTCACTTACAGTTGTCCATAGATAATAACTAGTTATTATTTCTTTCAATATAGTCACTTACAGTTGTCCACAGTATTACTGAGTTACTAGGACCTTACAGCTATCACTATTACCTAGGTTCTAACAAATTGTTCTTATTCAACTTGGAAAAGTTCAGTATTGAGGACATGTTGTTTTTATAACCTATAAGAGAATATATATTGCACAACACATTCCTTTTTTCTCTCTAACCACCATTATGGTTAAATCAAATATTCAGAATAAATCTTATACTACCAATGCTCGTTCCCCTGGTCCCCAGGCTATATCTACTAGTGTTGGTGAGTCCCCAGACTCACTCAACCTTATTTCTCGTACTAGCTCTAGGGCTGGTAAACATATTTATCCCAGAGGATGCTCTCGTGCTTGTCGTACTATCAGACATTTCTTTAAGAGTGTCTCAGCTGCTAAGGTCTCTAGGAATGCATCTCCTAAGCCCTCTTCTTTCTCTGAGAAGAAGGAAAGTGAAAAGGAGGTCAGTCCTAGTCCCAGGACACCTACTGTCTCAAGGATCATTATAGGCAAGCTCTTTCACAGAATTGTCCCTTTTCAGCTCCTTACTGCTCTCTCTCTCTCTGCTCCTGAAGGAAAAACACATTCTATGAGTTGGGATGACCAAGTTTCTGCTGAAGAGAGCAGGGGCCTTGCCTCTGGGGTGACTTCTGCCCCCCAGGCCCCTTTGTCAACCAGTTTGATATTTTATGGCCTAAACCATGAAACAGCTGAGTCATCCTTCCAAGTAGAGGGTGGCAGTGCAGTGGCAGGCACCTGTGACATGACAGGTGACTGTGACAGCTTACCTCAGGTGTCACAACAAGTAACAAGTGACATTGTCATACCTAATGTCACATATGATTGTAACTTGTAGGATAGTAAACACTATATCACATTTTTGTCTGGTTACTTTGGCTATTTAGAAAATGATGCCAAAGTTCTCGCTTTGTCTATATTGCATATTACACACTTTATTCAGAAGCATTCCATTGGAAGCTGTCCAATTGAGTAGTTTCCTCCTATTTTGGGAGCAGGTTCCAAACTGTATTTGCAATAGGGTGGAATTGTTTTAAGGTCTCACCTCAGCTTGATTTTCCTTCACTTATAGAGGTAATGAGGACTCTTTATAGTCCTAACTTACCTCAGGAGCCGTCTCTGGATACTGAGATGGCAGTTGATCAACCAGTAGTAGAGGAAGCTCCCTTCACTACTGTTACTAACACAAAGCACAAGGGCAAGGGCAAAGTCTCTCCCTTTACTAACCTCTCTGCACCTTCCCAGAATGTGCCTACTCCTGCTCTGGTGGTATTAAGAGTACCTCCTTCATCTCCACCAGCTAAGACGACTACCACCAAGCCAACTCCCATGAAGGTGGTCACCAAACCCTAGGTACCCAAGCAGGCTTCTAAGTCCTTTGCCCAAGCAACATGTAGTGAAAACTCCCAGTCCACTCCAAGGTTTGTTCCGGCCTCTGCTCACCCAGAGTATGAGAGCCTTTTTCGTCCCTGCAATATATTTCCTGACCTTTCTATGGAGAAGGTCTTAGCCATGCACCAATCTAGCTTTGGTACTAGTGCCTCTCCAAACAGAGGAGGTGCAGTTCATTTTGGTGCCTCAAGGGCACCCAAGATGTGACAGCGATGAGGAGAATGACTTTCTCTCTTCTATCACTATGGGACTTTGTGCTCTCAACTTCTCCAGGCTGGATTCGGTCGACGATCTGGACTTGCTCTCTACAACAGTTTCTAGGGTAATCTCCAATGCATGGGATGCTAATGCTAGGAACATCACTGTTACCACTCGATCTAAGGAGTGGTGGAACGATGAGTGCAGAGATGCACTTGCAACTTATAGACGCACAGGAGCCAGAGAGGATTGGCGTCTGTTCTGCTTTACTACAAGATTTGCAAAACGGTCCTTCTTTGACGACAGGATTGCAGAGATTGCATCTACCAACAAACGCCCTTGGGACCTTATGAGCTAGGTCAAGCAGCGTAAGTTACCTGCAGTGGAGGCCATTCGGTACCAAGGTCTCCCCTGTAACTCTTTCCCTGACTTGTGGTATGCTCTTCACTCGTCTTACAATGCTACTGCTAATCGCTCAGTTGAGCTGTCTATTCTAGATGATGTTCCATGTCTGGCCCCTTGGCCATGGGTATCATTCTCTATACTAGAAATGTCTGAGGCCCTTAAGGCCTGTTCTAATGTTTCTGCTCTAGGTCCTGACCATATCACTTGGCGTTACCTCAAGAGTATCCTAGCTGACAGTATTTGTGCCTCCAGCATTCTCTTTCTTGCCAACTCTTGTATCATCCTGCAGCACTAGCCTTGACACTTCAAGGAATCGGTCTCTGTCATTATCCCTAAGCCTGGAAAACCAGCCTACGACACTCCCAAGGCTTTTCGGCCCATTGTTCTGCTCAACACCCTTGGCAAGCTCATTGAGAAGATGATTGCTAGGCGACTCCAGTTTGATGCTGTCAAGCACAGTGTCCTCTATCCCAACTAACTTGGTGGCATCGCTCAGAGGTCTACTGAAGACGCTGGTCTCTTTCTTACTCACTTGGTTCACTCTGGCTGGGCCAAGGGCCTCAAGACTAGTGTCGTTGCCTTTGACATTGCACAGTTCTTCCCTTCCCTTAATTACAGTATGCTTACTGTGATCCTTCGACACTCTGGCTTTGCAGACTGCTTAGTAGATTTCTTTTCTGACTATCTTGTAGGTAGATCAACCTAGTATGCCTGGAATTCCTTTCTCTCTCATGCCTGTGATACAGATGTTAGTGTGGGACAAAGCTCTGCTCTCTCTCCTATTCTCTTAGCATTCTATATTGTACCTCTTCTCTACTTCTTTGAACATTGAGCTCAGGCTCTCAACTTAGATACTTCCACTTTTTCTTATGTAAACGATGGTCTCTTGGTCTCCCAGGGAAAAATATATAACAAAACCCTGCCAGAGCTTACTAGTAGCTATAGTATAGTTTCAGACTTGATGGCATCCTTTGGCTTGGTCATGGAGCATGACAAGTCAGAAAATTTTCACTTTTCTAGAGTGCATAATGACTCCAACCCTAAGCTGGATCTCTCAGCAATTGGCACTCCCATTCTCAAACCCAAGACTTACTAGCAATACTTGGGCTTCTATTTTGATTGACGGCTTTTTTTCAAGGAACATGTTCAGTTCTATTCCACTAAGGCACTAACCACTGTCAAGGCAATGGGCATACTTGGCAACTCCACTCGAGGTCTCTTTCCTCTACAAAAGCGACTTCTCTATCGGTCCTGTATTGTTCCTATTGCCACTTATGGCTTCTGACTCTGGTACTTTTTTGGAGCTCCTACCAAGGCACAGGTCTCTCTTCTGGCAACCATGCAACGCAAGGCTGCTCTCTGGATCCTAGGTGCTTTTCGCACTTCTCCAACTGGTGAAATTGAGACTCTGGCAGGTCTTATTCCTATTCATCTCCATCTCAAGAAGCTGGCCAAGCAATCTTGCCTTAGGACTGCTACACTTTCTTCTCAGCATACACTACTCTCTTTTCTTAGTGCTCGCAACTCCAAGGGTGCTCATCCCTATCCACAGTCCCTTGCTCTTCTCACTGATGCATAGAGTACTCGGCTGAAGAGCCCTCTTCTTGATACTGAAGCGTCATTTCTTAATCTTACAGAACGCTTCGATTCACTCTACCCTGAGATATGCCCAGGATATAGGTTGTTGGACAACTTTCCTGACCATGTCTTTTTCCATCCCTGTGACCGCTCCAATGGGCGTACTCACAAACTCCAGTTCAATGCCCTTGACTGACTTTGTCATGAGGTCTCCTCCGATCCATCAACACTTGTAGTCGCTACTGATGCAAGTGTGATTCCTCCCAGGAACATGCAGGCTGTTTCAGTTGCCCACTTCTGGAGACTAGGAGAATAGGTGTCGTCATCCAAGGCACCTGCAGGACGAGCTACAGCTCTAGATGCAGAGTTGTTTGCTATTCGACTTGGTGTTGTTAAGGCCACTTCCTTTGACGTTAAGTGCATTATTATCATCACTGATTCTCTTACTACAGCTAGGAGAGCAGTTGATGCTTCTGTTCACTCAGGCCAGGCCTACTCCCTTGCTATCGTCCAAGCTCTTAGGGGTTTCTTCACCAATCATCCTAATTGCTCCATTTACTTCTAGGACTGCCCAAGCAAGGCTCAATGGTCCCTTCACTTCTTGGCACATGAAGATGCTACTAGTACCAAGATTGCTGCTAGACGCCATCTAGCTACTTCGCTTGACGCTCTTCGATCTAAGAGTGCCACTGCCTGTCTCGACACATGGAGAACTTCCTTTGCTCGTCCTTTATCTCAGGGTCGCCACTTTCTCTTTCTCAAAGGTGGTATCAAGAACCTTCTCCAGCCCTCCTATACTAAAGGTGGGGGCTGGCTTCCATTTATTAGTGAGTTGGTTACCTTGTGTGCCAGGGCGACTCGAGCCATTCTCAATCATGCTCCCATTGGGGAGTTTAGACAGCGCTTTTTCCCTGCAGAGCATACCCAATGTTTGTGTGGCCATTGCCAGGTGGAAACACGTCTACACATCTTTGCCAACTGCCATCGGTTTGCCCACTTTCCCTTGACTGACCTAGTGCCAACCGTCAAGGACTTTGTCAAGTTCCTGAAGAAGCACCCTAGTGCCTTTGCCTTCCCTTCTCAGGATCGCCCATCCTCCGAGCCCCCTGAGCCTCCATGAGTATCTCACTTGGTTTCTCTTTTCTTTGTTCTGTAGATAGTTTCTCAGTCTTACCTCTCAGTTTCACTTAACTCTGTATTTTAGGCATGATAGGTCTCTTGACTTGGACATGTTATTCGAAGGTTGGTTACAAGCAACCTGTATTTAGTTCTCTCTCCTCTTAGGTTAGATTTCTTCTTTGATACTGATAGTATCTCTTGCCTGTGATAGGACAACCTGGTCCTTGAGGCTCATATAGGCTACTTGTTGTAGATAGTCTGCCGCAGACTATGATTGAGCACTGCGTTATAAATTTCTGAACAAAAAAAAAAAATTCATTATTATTATTATTATTTTTTATGGAGTGAATGCAGAGAAACAGAGTTGAGGAAGTGGAAAGAAGTCATTTTAGGATTGTAATAGTCCTGGTTTAGAGGGGTACTTGAGATAAAAGTCGTTCAATAATTCTTTGGCATGTTCTAGTTCTGTTGCTAGTAACCATTTGGAGTCGTTATTAGTATCTTTGTATCCCATCCATATAACTTTGTAGAGCAGTTTACATGCCCTCTGGTGGTCAATCTTGAAGTCGACTATCTTGGAAATTTCGTATTCTGGTTCTCCATCGATGATTACAGGTACCGGCAGAGGTTCAGAACACTGCTAAAAGTTGTTGGGTGTGGCTGGCTCGAGCATAGAGACATGGAACACAAGATGGACGGCTCTCATGGTGTCTGGAAGACAGAGTATGAAAGATTGTGGACTGGGTTGAGCAATTATCTCATATGGTCCAAGGTACTTTTTGGAGAGTTTTTTCGATAGGCGAGTTGTCTGGAAATACTGTGATCTCATGAATACTGATTGTCCGACTTTGAAGTCTAGTGGTTGTTGTCGATGTGAGTCAGTAAAGGATTGATATTGCTTTTGAGCTTTGGCAATTTCCTCTTTGAGTGTGCCTTGTATTTCATCAAGGTCAACTATGAATTCACGAATATAAGAGGAAGCTATATCTTGTTCTGGGTATACCATGAGGTTAGGGTAGTACCCTTTGTTGGTGAAGAATGGAGAGATACCAGTGGTAGTACTAGGAGCGTTATTGTAAGCAAATTCCACTAGTAGTAGTAGTTCCAACCAATTATCCTGTTGGTAGTTGCAGTATATGTGGAGATATTGTTCCAATGTCTGGTTAGTCTGTTCTGCTTGACTATTTGCCTCTGGGTGATATTTACTGGTAAAATGAAGTCTTATATCTAGGGTGGTACCTAGGGAGCGGAAGAAGTGAGAGACAAACTTGGAGCCACGGTCAGATATGACATGAGATGGAACTCTGTATTTTGAAAAGACATGAATGACGAAAAGGCATACTAATTCCACTAAAGTGATAGTGTCGTGAGTGGGAATGAATATGGCTTGTTTCAACAGGTAATCTACTATTACTAGGATGATGTCAAGGCCAGAGGGAGAAGGGAGTTTCTTGATGAAGTTTATAGAAATTGAATTCCATGGGTGTTCCAGGATAGGAAGTTGTTGAAGGGATCTATATGGTCTATGACGCTGTGGTTTGGATCTCATACAGATAACACAAGACTTACAAAACTTCTGTATGTCATCGCAGATGTTTGGCCAGATATAGTGTCTCCGTATTAGTCCCAGTGTCTTATTCTGGCCCAGATATCCTGCTAGAACATGGTCATGGTAATACTGGAGAACTCAGAGGTGTAAATTGGCATGATCTAGAACATACATTCTGTCATCAATTCTGAGGAAACCTACATTGTCCTTTGACCAATGTCCTTCTGGATGGAGTAAATGGTCAGAGATGGAAGAGTTGGAGGGAAGTGCTGCCAGAATTTCTGAGTGATGTTGTTTTTTATCTAGTATCGTAACTGCACGAAGTGTTAGAATGGTGAGAATGGTTGCTTGGAGAGATACTGCAATTTGTTCATGAGTAAAGACTGGATGAAAGTTATGAGGGTTCACTGAAACGTAGCCATTATTTCCCCTTTTTGGGTAGATGTCCCACCATCTAGTTAGAGCATCTGGTTTGGTACCAAGATGTTCGGGACGGAAACAAATTACAAGGTTAAATTGAGAGAGGTATTCTGACCATCTTGCTTGTCGGCATATTAGAATCTTGGTAGTTGAGAAATATTCCAAGTTCTTGTGATCTGTTACAACGTCGATTGGTGCAGCGGACCCTTCTAAATAGTATCACCAAGTTTTGAAGACTTCAAATATTACAAGTAATTCTTTGTCATGGACATTGTAGTTGAGCTCTAGAGCAGAGAATGTCCAGGAGTGGAAGGCTATGGGGTAGATCTCATTATCTTTAGTTGTAATGGAAAGAATAGCAGCAAGAGCATAGTCTGAGGCATTAGTTTCCACTATGAGCTATGCATTTGGCATCCAATGCATAAGGATAAGAGCAGAGGTGAAAGCTTGTTTTAGAGTATTGAATAACATTCTACATTTGTTGTCAAAATTCCAAGGAGTGTCTTTTCTAGTAAGATGAGTAAGTGAGATGACTATGTCTGAATAATTGAAAATAAAACATCTATAGAAGTTGGCGAATCCTAAGAAGGACTGAATATCCTTTATTTTCTTTGGTTCTGGCCATTCCTGAATGGTTTTCACTTTAGTATTGGACATAGTCAAGCCAGATAGTGATAGAACATAGCCTAGGTATTCCACAGAATTTGAATGGAATTCGCATTTTTCTGCCTTTGTGTATAATCCTGACTTTCAGAGTCATTTTAGTACTTCTTTGACATGGTTCCGGTGTTATGTAATGTCATCGGAGTAGATCAAAATGTCATCCAAGTAAACTACTATGCACATGTCAAGGAGATCAGAGAATACATTGTTCATAAAACGTTGGAAGCATTAGTTAGTCCAAATGGCATTACTGACCATTTGAAGGCTCCATAGCGGGTCCGGAAGGCGGTTTTCCATTTGTCTCCTTTGGCAATGCATACCACTTGGTCTGTATGTCGGAGGTCGATTTTGGTGTAAATACGAGCCTTGCTAGAAGAATCTAAGAGGTCGGTGATGAGAGGAAGTGGGTATCAGTCTTTTTTTGTGATTTTATTGAGTCTGCAGTGAAAGGGGCAAAAGGGAATTTAGCTGTGACTAGCAAGTAGAAAAGGGGGCGGTGACAGTTCCCAATTGCATGCTAAAGGGTTCATGGAGAGAAGGAAGAAGTGGGAGTATCAGAAAGAAATTAAAATATGAAGTGCAGCTTATCTGTAATGTAAAAATAGTTGAAATGATGGTAGGTTCAATCTAGATCTGCCTCGCATGGTGTTCCTAAGGTGTCCACCTTTACACACCGTAACAAGCTCACTAATAGAATAGTCAGTAAACCACTCATGGGCCTTACCACACTCAATCAAGCCCTCATCTGCACCCTCACACCAAACCTTATGGGTATGATACGGTCTGAGTCGATGATTAGCCAGGCTTTCTAGGCCTGCTATTTCATAGAAGGTTGTCCGAGCAACTGCTGCGTCTTGGCTCCAGAAAGAATAGGGTATATGGTAGAGAATATTTACCAACTCAACCTCTCACCAAGATCACCCCTTACACACTCGAGAGAATTGCATTTACAACCTCAAGAGCTTCTGAGATGAAGGCAAGGGCCAAGGAGGCTCTCCCCATCAATCTCCACTCTGAGAAATATATTAGAATATTACAAATATTTGGGACTCAATTAAAAGAAATAGAAAAGAAAACTCTTCATTCTACCACTCTCCCTCACGTCTCTCCTCTATGACACTACTATGTGGCCATGACAGCTGTCACCTTCCTGTTCTCCATACCTCCCAGGCATGACCATGTGATCCTGCTCCACCTTCATACTTCACTCCTGCCCATCGTTCCCCAAACCCCGAACTGGCTTCCTTCTACTCTGAATACGGTCTAGAAACACATGACAGTATGTCCTAGTGTCAGCGATACAATCGTTGTCTGGCAGTGCGTCCGTTTCTTGACTGAGTCCAACAGTGATGGGATCACTAGTCACTGATAGACTTTTGATCTACCATCTTGGTGTCATATTAGTCTAAGTCCACTCTAGATTGAAATTATCTCGCATTCCAAAGATATCTCTGAGCCTCTGATTTCTAGAGCTTCAACATTGATAGTCTGTATCTGATAAACCTAATGCTAGCTCATCAGTCTTGCCTCCCGAGGTATATGCTTTTCTGGCATATAACAGCTTGGCCACTACCTGATAGAAGGACCCAATCTTGGGTCTAGATTATGCCTGGGGCCTGTAGGAGTTCTCTAGAGTGGGTTTCAATAGTGAAATCCAGGGTTATAATTTTTATCCCATACTACATTTCTGCAGAAAATTCTCTAGTGGCATAACAGTGGAAATCTACACAAAGCTGTAGAGATCCATTCTTTTTCTTTATGAATAGGACTGGCACTCCATGAGGAAAAGACATTGAGCAGATGAACCCATTGGTTAGGTTTTCGTCAATGAATTCTTTTAGTACTTCCTGTTCAAATTTGGATAAGGAATAAATAGTTTTTACCAGAGGACAAGAATCTTTTTTTAGTTCAATCTACAGGTCATAAGGACGATGAGGGGTAAGTATTTCTGCTTTGGACTTGCTAAATATATTAGCATACTCATGGTATTTCTCTGGAACAAAAGAGAGGTCAATTTTTTCAGAGATGTTGGTGGAATTGGCCTACATTATGGAATGGAATTGGAGAGAAAATGTTGTTGAACTTGTGAGTTGCAAGGCCCAGAGTAGGGCAGACACATTAATAATTGCGATGTGAGGTTGCTTGGTGTTAGACAAAGACGTCTCAGATAGGGTGAACTACAGAGAGTTTTCTGCTGGAGAGAACAGAGGATTTACCAAGGTTTTAACAAGAGGAACAGAAGCCAGACTTTGAAGTAAAGATGGTGGTCAAAAGGATATTGACCTAGAAACCCAGTCAATCAATGGATTGTAGTGGATGAGCCAAGAATAACCTAGTACTAGAGAACAACAAGAATCAAGTGGAGTAACATAGAAGTCAAGAGTCATGCATTCACTGGAGGGGAATTCTACAGGCAATGATACTACCTCGGAAATAATATTATTTGAGGTTCCATCAAACAGGTGCAGTTTCATGGAAGGAGTAGGAGTAGTAGGCAGAGAATGTCCATAAGCAAAAGCAAAGTCTAAAAAACAGTGCATAGATCCAGAGTCTACTAGTGTTCAGATGGGTATAGGCTAGAGGTGGTCCGATGTGCATACTAGAGGAAAGACAAGGGGTATACAAAGAGAATTAGGATCGGAAAGAGTGGACGTGTTAAGATACATTGGACTTATAGTTGTACAAATGAGTTCAATGCAACTCCCAGTTTGTGCTGAGTCTTGGGAGCCACGTGCTAGTTTTCCAAGAGGTTCTTAGAGAGTGAAGTCTTTTGTTTCTCTAGAGTAGTTAGTCGTGCCCTTATTGGTTGTTTCCTAGGGCACCCTTCTACCTTGTAGTCCTTCGATCCACAATAAAGACAGAGGTTATTGTCAATATAGCGTTTGTGTTCATTACTATTCAATTTACTATCTCTGCCTAGTTTATTGGAGAGGTCAACATGCAGAGTAGATAGAGATGGCGATTTAGCGATGGAAGATAATGATCTAGGGGATTTCAGAGAATCCTGAGAGGGTACAGTCTGTGGCAGATTTGCAGATGATTAGGGGTGAGACAAAGCAGAGCTTTGTGAGAAGGCGGAGTACTGAGCCATTTTCCCTTGTTTTTGGTGATGGCTGTTTGTTGCTTCCTTCTCTGCATTACGGAGACGATCTTGTTTGCGGTTCCGTTTCCAGTAATGATTGTCAAAAGTAATTGCCAATTGGTACATGGAATGAAAGGAAGTGGGTTTTCCTTGTTCCCGATTTGCTATTAGGTCCTGTAGGCAATTTGGCAATCCCTGATAAAAACAATGGCATAGGACTGCATCACCCCAGTTTAACTGTGCTATGTACCACATGAATTCTACATTGTAGGTGGCAATCTTATCTCTTGGCTTCATACGGAGATTATCAATGAGATTGGTGGCATCTCCTATTGGATCTGAAAGTCCAAAATGGACCCAGAGTTTGTCCACAAAAAGATGCCAAGTAGAAAGCCATGGTTGTGCATAGCCAAGGTCTTCCTGTTGTAGTATAACTTTAAACTAATCTTGAGCTACACCAGAGAGGTAGATCATTGCAAAATTGATTTTTTCTTTATCAGTGGAAAATTGCAAAGAGTTGGCATAGAAATAGAGTTGGTACTAAAATAGGAAATGATTAAGCTTGTGAGGATCAGAACTGTCAAAGGTGTCCAAAATGTGAGCCTTTAATTAGGGAGACTTTGGTGCTAATTCTCTGTTTAGATTTTCCGATAATTGTTAGAGAGCTTCTGCTAACTGATTGTCAACAGGAGTATGATTAGTGTAAGGGGACTACCCTAAGATCGCTTAGATAACCTGGTAGGGTTCGCATCAGCTAGCGTTCCCACGGATCCTCGGAGTCCACGGTCTATAGTTCCCTTCCCTCTAGTTCGGGTCTCCATCACAGTACTGCATAGCTATATCTGGTAGTGTAGTTATTATTGTCCAGATGCACGTGGCCATAGCGACTGGTGCACGGACCGGCTAGTCTAGTATAAATAGCTAGTGGTGTACGGTAGAATACCTTACCTCAACAATGATTGAAGCTCCTGGGCTATCTATCACTTCTTCTTAAGACGCCTGCTCTACTATATTGCAGTGTGACTGGGTGCCTCACTGAGTGTGCCCCTTACAATTAGCAATGGAAAGTGAAGTTTAAAATACAGGAGTAGAAACAGGAATAGGAGCGTTGACCCAGTCCGGGTCGTCGTTAACATGAGGAATAGTAGCAGGATCTACACTGTGGAATTCTGAAGGTTCCACCAGAGGTGAGGATAAACAGGGGCACACTGGAGTGCGAGATGTCCCCGATTGGAGGCGCCTCGACCTCCTTGGGAGGCCAGAAGTGAACCGACTAATAGTTTGGTCAATAAGAGGAATAGAATTACTCCCAGAAGAGGGAGCTGCAAATTGGTGAGACATCAGAACTAAATACAACAGGAACTGGTATGAGTTTGTAAATTCTGTCAAGAATGGAAATTACAGTGGGAACAAAGGAGTAGAGTAGTATATAAAGGTACTCTCCGGAACGGAATAATATACTATGCCAGAGGGGAATAGTACTTAGCAATAGTATAAAACTCCAGTGGAGGGTAGAAGACATCGGAGTGGAGTATAACTTTGATGAACAACCTTGGTTTTAACTTATGTATTATGCCCTGGTCTCTAGCCATGAAGTGGTCATATATTTTGGAAGAAAGAGAAGTTGTCAAAGAAGGGGTCCTAAAGAAGTGAACTAAGAATCCGGATTGAACAAGGAGAGGGTTAGAATCAAATAACGTTAATTTACAGACTGAGCAAATATACTGTAACTACTCAGTACTTATAGGAAACCTGGAATAGGAGAAGAGTAGTCTACTATGCTATTCTACTAATTATAATTTTTAGGAGAGTTATTAGAAGAATTAAATTACATAATTGTCAGATTTTCGGAATATGACAGATGGTTTTCTATATACTCTAGTTATCATTGAAGTTAGTTGTTATTACCTAGTCAAAAGGCTCTTACACAACAAAAATGAAACTGGTACTGCTATCTGTAATATTCTAGTTGTAGCAACTTAGCTTGAGACAACTTAATCACCCTCTAAGTCCGAGTTGACAAGGAGAACTTGATAGAGTTTCTATTAGATTTTCTATACTACTTATATAACTACTACATAGTCTGTGCACTACTTTTCCACACCTATCATGTGATGTTATGTGACTGTAACTATGTGACACCTGTGACATGACACTTTCCCATATACTTTCCTATATAGTAAGTCCAAGGTAAAAGAAAAGAAATATAATGACTTAGCTGTTTTGCCAAGTCATGACACCACTTCTCTCTTAAGTTTTCTTGTCCTGAGAATTTTTACAACTTGTAATATAGGTCAACCATGTTGCCCATTTCTTCCTCATCTTCTTCTGTTCAGTCTTTGATTTCTAAGTTCTCTTGCTCAATTTCTTTTTCCTCTTTGATTGTTTCTAAGATTCATTTTCTTCTTTTCCCTTTTTATTACTTCTAATTCTGTTCTAACCTTCCCCAATATTCTTCATCATACCTCTTATTTGACTATCCAAATAATTTCTTTATTATAAACCTTCCTGGTAGTTCTTTTCTTCTAAACATTTCCTCTCCTCTTTCTTACTTTCTCATATCTTTTATATCTCGCTGATACTCTTTTTTAAATTCTTCAATCACCTTTTTCGCATTTTCCAAGTTCTCTTTTCTCTCATAGATATTAGATTCTACCATAAATTCTTTCTATCGTAACAAGTATTTATCTTTTCCTCTTACTTATTGCTTATTCAGGATTCTCTTTATTTTTTACTCCTTTTCTCCTTTGATTATTACAGAAACTGGTTTCTCCTTTCTCTATTTCTTTACTTGCCCTACATATCTACATATTCTACTAATGTTAACTACCAGGTGTATCCTTATTGTCTTAGGTAGTTTTAATTCAACTATGTTTGATGATATAATCTTTTTGATCTTGTAAGGCCTAAAAAATCTTTCTGTTAACTTCTTTGTTCTTTTCCTGACTATCTGATACTTTAGATTCTTAGTGCTTAATAGAACTTAGTCTTCTACTTTATAGTCGTTAACCTCTGCTCTTTTCATCTCTTCTTGTGCTTTTCCTAGCACTGCTTTTACCTTCTCTTGGATCTCTTTCATTTTTGTTACAAATCTTTTTGCTCTCTCATATTTCCCCTTCTTTCTTCTCTCAAATCCCATTCTCAAATTTTGTCTATAATTTGCCTTGAAAAGTGACATTCTAGTACTTGAGTATGCTTTATTGTTATATACAAACTCTGCTGTTCCCAACCATTCTGGCCATTGTCCTTGTCTATGATCAATAAACATTCTTAAGTACTGTTCCAACTCCTAATTCACTCTCTCTGTTTATCTATCTGTTTGAGGGTGAAATGCTGTTAATATCTTACTTTTAATTCCCAATATTCTATTCAACTTCTGTATTAATCCTGCCACAAACTGCAGTCTCTTATTTAATATGATACTCTCAGGTAAACTGTGCAATTTCCATATATTGTCCCTAAATAACCTAGCTAACCCTTCTACTGACATTTTCTCTATAGTTGGTATAAAATAGACTATTTTTGTTAATCTGTCCACTATTACTAAGATAGAGTTATATCTCTGAGCTAATGGTAACTTTGTAATAAAATCTGCTAATATATGTGTCTAAGGTTTTTCTGGGATAAAATTGGGTATCAATTTTCCAGCTAGTTGTTCTGTGCAATTTTTGTTTTACTGGTAAGCATCACACTCTTCCACATATCGCTTTATCTCTTTAGTAATTCCTGGTCACCAAAAGTTTTGAGTAACCAGTTCTACTGTTTTTCATTGCCTCCTATGTTCTCCTACTGGCATGTCATGGTGTAACCTAATAATCTCTGCTCTCAATTTGTTGTCTTTAGGTATATAGACCTTTCTCTCCTTAATATATAATGCTATTTACTTCTCTTCACTCTTCATTTCCCAATATCTTTATCCCTGCCTACTTCATTTTTTTGACTGCTCATTGTGAAGAGAGTAGACTTACTTGAAAAAGTAAGACAGTCTAAAGTAAAAGATGACAAAGTAGTGAAATTTCCACTGTCTCTGTTTTCCTTATTTCCAGTTATTCTGGTTTTACTAACATTTTATCCTTATTATCTCTTTCTACTCCTATCTCCCAGTTTTGTCATATGACGGAAAATAATGATTTTAATAAAATAATTTCTCTTATATTTCATTTATTACTAAATTTCACTTCTAAACTCCTATTGTTTACTCCTATAGGATTATGATATAGACTAGTCACTTGTACTTCTCCTATTCCAAATATAGTATAAGTACTCCATTAGTTACATTCTAGTTCCTTAGTTTGTAGATTAATGTCTCTTACGTGTTCTATCTTTACTTCTATCAATTTATATACCATTCCTCCCCTAAACTCCTGGCAACAATTCCATCTTTCTAAAATACACAACCATATATGACAGTAGATCAAGGCACAATATATGAGCTAAGGCCAAGATTGTTCCCCAATTTTGTTGTCAATCTTCTCTTTCCTTAGAGTAATCTTGTTCCACTTTGGATTATTTTGTTCTTGCTTTACACATTTATAACAAGTTTGGTCTCTTGCTCAGACTATCTGCTTTTCTCATTTTACTCCCTGGAATATGCTTTAATGTAAAATTAAACCTAGATAGATATAAAGTCTATCTTACTTGTTTCCAATTTAATTTCTGTGCTCTCATAAAGTATTTAAGATTCTTGTGATCTATCTAGATCTTGAACTTAACTACTACTTCTTCCAGGAAATATCTCCACACTTCTAAATATCTAATTACTGCTAGCATTTCTTTGTTATGTATCTCATAGTTTCTCTTAGTATCACTTAGAGATTTCAAAATAAAAGCGATCAGTCTTCACATCTCATCTAAGCACTTCATTGAGAATACCCCTCCAGTTACATAATTTGAAGCATTTGCTTCAATCCTAAACTCTTTATCTAAGTCTAGTACTGCTAATACTAGTTTTATTGTAAAGACTTATTTAAGCTCATCAAATGCTTGTTGTTGCTTTGCTTCCTATTGCCACTTTATGTTTTTCCTTGTTAACATATTTATTGGCCTTGCTACTCAAGCAAAATCTTTGATAAACCTTCTATAATAATTTGCAAGGCCTAAGAATTTCCTGACGTCTTTTATATTTTTGGGCTCTGGCCAACTAAGTACTCTTTCTACCTTTTCTTTCTCTATTTCTATCCCATTGGGTCCTATGACAACCCTTAGGAATCTTATCTTCTTCACTTTTTACATATACTTTTCTAGTTTGATGTATAAGTCATTTTTCTCTAACCTCCTCAATATTTCCTTTACAATTTCATCATGTCTTTCCTCAGTTTCTATTTCCACTAATACATCATCTACAAATGCTACTACTTTTCCTTCATTGATTAGGTCTCTCAAATTTTCATTCATTATTGCCTAGAATATAGCTAGCAAGTTTGTTATTCCAAAGAACATCACAGTTGGCTTGAAGAAGCCCATATATGTTATAAACACTCTCTTCCACTCATCTCCTTTCTTAATTCTCACATTATTGAACCCCTACCTCAGATCCATTTTAGTGAATATTTTCTTACTCCCCATATTATTGATTAAGTCCATAATTAATAGGAGTGAATAATTGTTTTTTACCATTTGGTTATTTAGGTTATGGTAGTCCATTACTATTCTTTTGCTGCTGTCCTTTTTATACACAAAGAAAACTAGTGACATTTGAGGGGACTTTGATGGTCTAATGTACCCCTTTCTTAATTAATCCTTCACAAAGTTCTAAACTTCTTCTCTTTCATTTTTGGACAGAGGGTAGATTTTCTCTTTCCATGGTTTGAACATCTTCTTAAGATCTATTGCATGATCCTAAATTTTTCTTGTTAGCATCCTCTCTGATTCTACCTTCCCAAATACTTTTCTCCACTTCAAAACCTTCTTAGGACTAACTCTTTTATTTTCCTATGATTCTTTTCTATTTCTTCTTTCTTTTCCCAATTCTTTTTATTGTTTATTGCCCATTTGATGCTTTTCTCTTTCTCTAGGATTACTACCCTTTTTTCTCTTTTGACTTCCTTTTCTTTTTTCTTTTGTCCTGTCTTGCTACGTAGTGGCAGACACCTTGTCATCTTTACTTTCCCAGTTTCCCAATTTATTTCTTGGTTGTGTGCCTATAACTATGATATTCCCAGTATTACTTCTATCTTCCAAAATTACACACATCTATCCTTATTCTTTCTACATGCCCTTTTTAATACATATTTGCTTCTGCTTGATATATAATGGCTCCCTTACTATTATTTGTTCTATCTACATTTCTAACTATTATTGGCCTTTTTAATTTTTGCAACTTAAATCCATGTTTTGCTGCTGTTCCTTTATCCATGAACATCCCTATTGCACTACTATCCAAGAGTACTTTGACTATTATTCCTTCATAGGTGTCAACCTTTTCTACTTCAATATTCAACCACACTTCTCTCAACATTTTAAAGGTTCTTCTGACCTCCCTTTGGCTATTCTTCTCTTTTGCTGTATCTTCCAGAATTCTTGTCTGTATGTCACTTGCATTTCTATTCTTTTTTGACATCCACACCATCTTTGCCAGTTTGAGATCACCTCCTGTCCTTTATTCTCTTCTATATAACATTCTTCCAGCCCATATCTTTCATATTCTATATACAATACTATCACCTTCCTCATATACCACCCCAACTCCAATAGATATGCCTCATCTGGGATGCTCTCTCTATAGTGCTCTTACACTTTCTGTCATAAGACATATGCTAGACTCCTCCTCTACTTTGCTTATTGCACTTCTTATGGCTTGGCTATATATGCTATTCCTCCTTTTTCAACTCTCCTTAGCTTCTGTTACTATGCCTTTTGTGGTATTGCCACACATGCCACTTTCTCTACTTCTTCCATTTCTATTCTTTTTCATAGTAGACATTCCCTACACTTGTATCCTTTCTTTCTATATTTAAAACGCTTTATTTCCACTGCCTCCTATCTCCTTATTGCTGTTATGCCACTAGCAAATTTTCTGCGAAAATGTAGCATGGGATACACATTATACCCCTGGATTTTACTATGGGAATCCACTCTAGAGACCTCTTACAAGCCCTAGACATAATCTAGACCCAAGATTGGCTATTTCTATTAGGCAGTTGCTAAGCTGTCACATACTAGAATAGCATATACCTTAGGAGGCAAGACTGATGAGCTAGCATCAGGTTTCTCAGATATAGACTATCAATGTTGAAGCTCTAGAAATCAGAGACCTAAGGATATCTTTGGAATATGAGATAATTTCAATTTAGAGTAGACTTGGACTAATATGACATTAAGATAACAGATCAAAAGTCTATCAGTGACTAGTGATCCCATCATTTCTAGACTTAGTCAAGAAACAAATGTGCTGCTAGACAACAATTGTATTGCTGATACTCGCATACATTGTCATGTGTTTCTAGACCATATTTGGAGTAGAAAGAAGCCAGTTTGGGAATCAGAAAACAATGGACAGGAGTGAAGTATGAAGATAGAGCAGGATTACATAGTCATATCCAGGAGGTATAGAGGACAGAAAGGTAATGGCTATTATGGCCACATAGGGGTGTCATAAAGGAAAGATATGAGAGAGAGTGGTAGAATAAAGGATTTCCTTTTCTATTTTTTTTAATTGAGTCTCCAACATTTGTAATATTCTAATATATTTCTTAGAGTGGAGATTGATAGGAAGAGCTCCCTTGGCCCTTGCCTTTATTCCAGAAGCTCTTGAGGTTGTAAATGCAATTCTCTTAAGTGTGTAAGGGGTGATCTTGGTGAGAAATTGAATTAGTGACTGTTTCCTATTTTATACCCTATTCTTTCTTGAGACAAGACACAGCAGTTGCTTGGACAATCTTCTATAGAATAGCAGGCCTGAAAAGCCTAGCTAATCATTGACTCAGATTGTATTATACTCATAAGGTTTGGTATAGGAGTGTAAATGAGGGCTTGATTGAGTGTAGTAAGGCCCATGAGTGGTTTACTAATTATTCTACTAGTGAGCTTGTTATGATATGTAAAGATAAACACCTTAGGAACATCATGCAAGGCAGATCTAGATTGAACCTATAATCATTCTATCTATTTTTATATTATAGCTAAGCTACACTTTTCATTTTAATTTTTTTCCAATACCCCTACTTCCTCCTTTTCCCTACAAACCCTTTAGCACACAATTGAGAACTGTCATTGCTCTTTTCTCTTGCTTGTCATAGTAAAAATCTCTTTTGTTCTCTTTATTATCCTCTCTTCTACCCCATACTGTATCACTCTACTACTTAACATCTCAAATTTATTTTGGAAAACAATTTTCCCCTTCTCTTCTTCTACTTTGTTCCTACAGTTTTGGGCCAAATGCCTGAACCCTTTGCAACTTCTACACAACTTTCCCCTTCTCCCTTCAAGTTCTTTTCTCAGTTTGGCAAAAGTACATTTTTCTATGAGCAAGTTGCTCATTAATGAATTATATTGTTGTAAAGACATAGTACTATATCTCTGCAAGGGTACAGAAATAATGTTGATTCTTGCTTATTTACAACTATGTCTGCTAGGGTACAAGATCTTCATCTAGCCAGGTGCCTACTACCCTACTAACTATTGCCCTAATAGTATTAACAGACTATCACCTAATGGATGGGATCTCTAATCTAGATGGCCTTCTAAAAGTAACTGTTACTTCTTTATATATACTACTCACAATGGAGTATAGTATAAGGTTCTTACTATGAAAGCTATACTACTCAATACAACTCAATTATGAGGTCAGGTCTTAAACGTAATACCTGAGCTTGGTACTATGTCTCTACCTACAATTCCTAACTAATTGCAAAGTCCCCTTAAGCTAAGGGCCTAGCTATGTATGGAGATAGCTAACAATCACAATGATCACTAGCCAAGAGTTGATTTAAATAAGATAAGAGAGTGAGCAAGGTCCAAGGTGGATGGTGCTCTAAAGTGGTATTGAGTTCTGGTGTAGTGACTTAGCCTGAGACAACTTAATCATCCTCTAAGTCCAAGTTGACAAAGAGAACTCGATAGAGTTCCCATTAGATTTTCTATACTACTTATACAACTACTACATAGTCTGTGTACTACTTTCCCACACCCATCATGTGACACTATGTGACACTTGTGACATGACACTTTCCTGTACTTATTCCTGTGTAGTAAGTCCAAGATAAAAAAAAAGAAAAAAAATAATGACTTAGCCATTTTGCCAAGTTATGACACTAGTGGTACTCAAGAGGCAGTCTAGACAAAAAGTTTGCTGTCTTTGTAGTAATAATGGTTCTGAATTCATCAACTAGACCATGACCAAATTTTGCCATCACAATAGTATTGTGTATGAAACAACAATTCCTTATATTCCAGAGTAGAATGGTATTGCTAAAAGAACAATTGCTGTATTCTTTGAGATGGTCTAGTCTATGCTATACACAGCTGGTATTAGTCTCTGTTATTAGGATAAAGCATTTACCTATGCTATTCATATTTAGACTCTTTGCTTTATTACTGTGCTCAATGGCATTGTTCTTTATGAAGCTTAGACTAGTCATAAACCAGATATCTCCCATTTATATATTCTTGGATTGCTCAGATGGGCCCATATATCCAAGCAAGTGTGCAAAGGCAAATTAGAATCACAGGCTATAAAAGTTAAGATGCTAGGCTAGTAGATAAATAAAAGCAAGAGTTATTGCTTAAAGAACCTTGAGAACAACAAACTCATTACCTCTTAAGATGTTTATTTCTTCAAAGATAGTTCTCCAAGTGAATTAGCCACAATTGATATTAATACCCCATCTACGAATGCTATTAACAAGTTGGTCAATAATACAATTATAAGAGAACATACTAATTTGCTTGCCTAAAGTACTTTTCCTCTTCCAAATGCTCCCATTGTTTCTGTTATAACTTGTAAGACTCTAGCTGCAATGACTTAAGTCCACTCCAAGTCAGAGTTAACAAGGAGAACTCGATAGAGTTCCCATTGGATTTTCTACACTACTTATATATTTTACTTTGGTGGCTATGCTCTGTTCTCCTATGGTTCTCATACTACTTCTGTCATGTGTTATGACCTGTGACTATGTGACTGTCACATGATACTTTCCCACACTCTACCTTAGTAATGATCTAACTAAATAAAACAAAATAAAACAAAAGGAAAAATAGAAAATGACTTAGCTGTTTTGCCAAGTCATGACATAACTAATGTTACTACTGCTGAAGCTACTGAGTCCATCAAAGTCATTGAAGATCAACTAGCTTCTCCCTTATATTATTCTGGTTGTGAGTAAAAGTTAGTAAACTATTATGCATTTCTATTTGTTGATGCCACTATCATAGATAATGGTCTTAACATCACATTTGTTGCAATAGCCAGTGAGCCCAAGACATACCTAGAGACTATGTAGTCAATATACTCAAAGCAGTGGGAGTTGGCTGTACATGTTAAATTTGCTTAATTACAAAAGTTAGAAGTCTTCAAAGTTGTTAATAGCTTATCTAATAGCAGAAGGACTATAGGGAGTAGGATTGTCTTTCAAGAGAAAAGGGATGGACATAGCAACCTGATCAAATTCAAGGCAAGAATTGTTGCAAAAGGCTTTTTACAAATACCTAGAGAGGATTTCTCTGAAACTTTCTTGTATATTGTCAAAATTTTGACCCTCTGTATATTTCTCTTTTATATAGCCTTTCTGGACTGGGAAGTTCATCATGTCAATATCATAGCTGCTTATTTACATAGACCACTTGAAAAGGATATATATATGGTTATATCTAATGGGTATTGAAGGCTTTGGCTTTAAATACTTTTGGAAGCTCAAAAAGGCTCTCTACAGATTAAAGCAAGCTGGCAGATAGTGGAAAAAGTACTTATATAATACTCTAGTTAACTTTGGCTTCACCCAAGCCTTTGTAGACAATTGTTTTTACATCAAGTAGCATGAAGGCAAAATTGTCTTATTAATCCTAGTTTATATTGATAATATGACTATGGCTGGCCCTAGCATATTTTATATAATGTTCTTTAAGTCCTTTTTTAACAAGGACTTTGAAATCATTGACTTAGGTAATCTTAGCCATATGCTTGGAGTCCTATTCACTAGAAACTAACAAAACTGTTATAACTTGGCAAAATAGCTAAGTTATTATTTATTTTTCTTTTTTTTCTTTTTCTTTTGAACTTACTATACAAGAATGAGTGTGAAAAAGTAGTACACAGACCATGTAGTAGTTGTATAAGTAGTATATAGAATCTAACAAGAACTCTATTGAGTTCTTCTTGTCAACTTAGACTTAGAGGATAATTAAGTCATCTCAAGCTAAGTTGCTATAAAAACCACCTCATTTACCTCAACCAAGCTATCTATATTCAACAAACTATTGTCTAATTTAGAATGCAAGATGTTACCTCTGTTTCTACTTCTCTCATTATTAAACATGAGCTTTTCTTATTATAGTTATCTCAAACTGAAGCCAAAAAATATGCTTACAAAAGCTATACATACAAAATATATTACCTCTTCTTAGTAAGCTTATTACTTTTTGCTATACAAACAAGACCCAATATCTAATATACTGTTAGTTTTGTTGCTCAATTTGGAGCTAATCCTGATATGGCTTATTTAGAGGCTGTTAAGCATATTCTAAGATACTTAAAGGGCACTATTGACTATTATTTGGTACTAGGAAAACAAAGGGAAGGTTCTTTTGACTTAGTGGACTAGTCTGACTCTAACTGAGCTCAAGATACGAGTAATCACAAGTCAACTAGCAGTTTTATATTTGATATTACAGGTAGCTCAATTGTCTAGTTCTCTAAGAAACAAAATATGGTTGCAACTTTTTCTGTGAAAGCTAAATATATTGCATTTGTAAATGTCACCAAGAAGGCTATGTAGCTTTGTACTCTTTTAACTAAACTCAACTTTCCTCTAACTTAAGCTATAGTTATTTATATAAATAACTTAGAATGCATTGCACTTGTTAACAACCCAGTATCTCACTCTTAAGCCAAATACATTGACATCAGATACTATTTTATATATGAGAAAATTAAATGTCATGAAATCAAACTTAATTACATGTCTACTAAGAATATACTTATAGATGTTGTGAGGCCCAAAATAGATTCAGGCCTAAAATCAAACAAATTTTGCTGTTTTATATCCCAAAATTAGGACTAAGATGGAATTACCTAATAAGTAGCAAAGAAGACACAAAGGACTTTACTGCCAAAAGCTGACTATTTAACTACATAGCAGTATACCCAGGAACATAAGGTCACTACTACTGATAGGCCAATTACTCAAGAACTAGTGGAGTCAAGCCTATGGCCCCACAGCATCATTGCCAAGAATAGCAGCTTAGTTAGGAGAAAGAAGCCTCATGTGGAAAAGTCTAGAAAAATGCCTATTATAAAGGAACAGGACTGGCCACCCAGTAGGAAATAAGAATAGCTATAGCATTATATAATTAGTGATGGCTAAGAATAGAAGTACATTAAAACTAATCCACTATAATCAAAAACAAAGGAATAACAAAGAGCCTTAAGAAGCTATAAAGATAATACCTAAAACTCCCTGGGCAAGAAAGGAAAGAGACAAGCCCTGAGTTGCTGAGATAAGCCAAAGAAAAGGGAGATTACTGCAGAGCCAGTAGTAGGTAACCTAGTAACTCAGCAAGAGTAGAGTGGACCTAGTAAAACTAATAGGAAATAATTGAGAAAAGACAAGGAGATGTGGGATTTCCTATCATTACCAGAACAATCATTGTAATAATAGATTTATGACTAGGTTTTATTATTTTCTCTATTTTTTGTACATTTCTTTTGTATTTCTCTAAACCTATAAAAATCCTATTTAGTAGAAAGAGGACAAGTAGTCTCAGTTACTTCTTTTCTCTATTTGGGTTTTTAAAGTGGAAATCTATTTTTAGAGTGATCAGATCAGTGATTAAGGTGCTTTGACTCAAGACTAAGTCAAAACAAAGTGATTACAGGACAAAGTGACTTAGCTATAAGAACAATGTCATAGGAGCTCTAAACTGAGTTTGGTATTACTAGGGAGTCAAGTTATATAGGAAGAATTCAAAGTCCAATATCTGATCACATAGTCAAGAGTACTACTGTGAGGATAACTTTGAAACAGGACATTAGGATAACACTAGACAAGCAAGACTTAGGCACAGGGTGCAAATAGTAGTCTAGAATCAAGAATCAGATTTTGAACATTACTGCTACTACGGTACATTGGCAGAACTTTATTTAACAACTTCTTTTCATCTTCAACTTCTGAATTCATTTTTCCACAAATTTGCATGAGGAACACTATGCTGATACATAGTGTTGACTAGGGTACTTTCTTAGGAAATCACACACTTTATTTATTTAAAACTTTTATATTCACTGTTACCTAGATAGTAGTTGGGAAACTTTAATTTAACAAGAAAATAGGAAAAACCCTAGTAATAATTTAGTCTCTTCAACATTTTTACCAAAGCTCTTTTTAGAGAAGCCTTTGAGAAATTTCATATCCAACTAGGTATGCTTCCACCAGAATAATGTTTTAACAAGTAAGAGTGTTAAGGAACTATGATCAGGAGCATTACAATAGCTGTTATGTTTCCAAAAATTTTCTCAATCATTCACTTATTTATTTTCAGTTTTCCCTAACTATGAGTACTCTACTGTGTTGGAGTTTCTACAATTTATAGTAAATATGTGCATACTTACAATCTGGTATTTAGATAGTTACTTTGTATCTCTGAGATTTAGTCTTTATCTTTATATCTTAGGTATACATTTTATTTTTTTATTATCTTAATATACTTAGTCTTTGTCTTTGGATCTTAGTTTTATCTACATAGCATCTTGAGTAACACACTGTGCAATATATATTCTCTTACAATCAAGAGCAAGATATTGATAGCATTTCACCCTTAAATAGACAATTAGACAGAGAAAGTTAACTAGGAGTTAGAATAGTACTTAAGAATGTTTATTAACTATAGACAAGAATATGTGTATAATAATAAAGCACACTCAAGTATGAAAATATTGCCCTTTAAAGCAAATTACAGGCAAGAAAAAAGGGGAGATATAAAGGAACAGAAAAGTTTGTGACGAAAATAAAAGAAATACAAGAGGAAACAAAGGTAATATTAAAAAAAGCACAAGAAGAGATAAAAAAATATGCAGATAGGAAAAGGTAGACAAACAAGTATAGAGTAAGGGATTTAGTGATACCTAGTACTAAAGATCTGAAATATCAAATGGTTGAGAAGAAAACAAAGAAGCTAATAGAGAGATTTGTAGGTGCTTATAAAATAAAGAAAGTTATATCATTAAATACAATAGAGCTGGAACTGTCTAGTATAATCAAAATATACCTAGTAATAAATGTTAGTAGAATATATAGATATATAGGGTAGATAAAGGGGTAAAAAAAGAAGTAACCAGCCCTAGTAATAATAGAGGGAAAAGAGGAATAAGAGATCAAAAGAATTTTGAATAAGTGGTAAGTAAAAAACAAGGATAAGTATCTGGTATGGTAAAAGGGCTTTATAGCAAAGTCAGATACTTAGGAGGAAAAAGATAATTTGGAGAATACAAAGAAAGCAATTGAGAAGTTTAAGAAGAAATATCAGTAGAACATGAAAGATATCAGAAGACAAGAAAGAAATGTTCAGAAGAGAGGAACTACTGGGGAAATTCACAGCAAAGAAATTATTTGGATAGTCAGACAAAAGGCATGACAAAGAATACTAGAACACTAAAAATGATCTAGAAGAAAAAAGAAGAAATTAATGTAGAAAAATCAGTTAGAGAGTGAACTAAAGAAGATGACAAAATAGGCAACATAATTGACCCATACTACAAATTATGAGAAAATTCTTGGAATAAGAAAACTTAAGAAAGAGGTAATGTTATAACTCAACAAAAATACCTAAGTTAATATTTATTTTTCTTTTATTTTATTTTTAGATGCACATGAAAGAAATGACTTATAGGGAAGCACAAATAGTACAGTAGGGTTAGGGTTAGAAATATGTACAAATAGTATCCAAAATCTAATAGAAAATTGAGTTTTCCTTGTTAACTCAGACTTGAAAGGTAATTAAATCATTGCAGCTAAGTTGTTACACCTGGTTAATTATTGACTCAGACTATATCACAGCCATAAGGTTTTGTATAGGGGTGCAGATGAGGGCTTGATTGAGTGTGATAAAGCCTAGGAGTAGTTCATTGACTATCTTGATAGTGAGTTTGTTATGGTATATAAAGATAGATATCTTGGGAACACTATGTGGGGAGAATCTAGATTGATCTTACTATTCTTCTAAACAATTATATCCTAATTTACTACACTAAGTTTCTATATTCTCTTTTTAATACCTTCATTCTTGATTTATTCTTACAAACTTGTTAGTATGTAATTGGGACCTGGTACTATACCTTTAGCTTGTACTAGACTAATAGTCTCTTTTTCCCCTTTCAACACTATGAGTGTCACTTCTACTGAAGCCAAGTTATTTACCATTAGATATAACATTAGTTAGGCTATCTATATCCAAGGAATAAATCAAATTGTCATCATTACCAATTTTATCTATATTGCTAGAAAAATCTTTGATATATCATGCCACCCTTACTAACTACATTCTATTACTATTTCTCAAGATCTGAGGGGATTCTTTAATAAAGATCCCAATAACTCCATTATATTTTGGAACTATCCTAGTGACAACAAGTGATACCTATACTATTTGATTAATAAAAAGTCTAAGTCTCATAGAATCAAACCCCTTCTTCCTAGTAAAATATCCTAGGACTATAATAGAAAAGATAAATGTGACTCTATCATCAAAAACTAGCAAATGTGTTTCCAAGCATTTAATTTTAAAAGAAAAACTTCCTAGAATTTAATGATAATAATAACAACACCATTAATTCCACTTATTCCAAAGGTGAATCATGGCTTAAACACTTTGGTTATTCTAATACTATGTGTTATAAACATCAAGTGGAACTACAACTACTATCAACCCTAGTCTGATAATAAGTAGTTAGTAGACAAAATATTGGTATCATTGAACAAGAACATAGTGATACAATAATGTATCAAATGTTTGAGGACCCAAAAGACATTAGACTCTATGGTGTGAACAGGACTCTTTGGAGAAATCTCAGACAATTCTCTCTTCTATTTTCAGATTCTGACAAATAAGATGATATTGGACTAACCCATTTATAAACATTGACTCGACTTATTATCTCTGTTACTAGACTATTATTTAACTAGTTACTCTTAGTTATAACTTATGTTTCTATCTTGTAATACTATCACAATACCTAATTAGGATAAATACAAACCAGAAAAAGAAGGAAATGGCAAGTTCTCTTTTTCTGTAATCTTCCTTGAATCTTAATTCCTTTAAGGGTTTGGTATTCTTTCTTGTCTTAGGACAACCTTGAAGAGTACTACTCAAAGTCTTAATATATCTCACCTCTGATATAACTTTGCTGAAAACCTTAACTAGACTCTTTGCAAGAGGAGTGTTTGACATAGGCTTCAGGTTAGAATGTATATTTTTTCTTGAGGTCTAGAGTTTTAATCTAGTATGTATGCGAGACCGATGTGGGATGATGCCTGCTGAGTGAGCATGACAAAGCTTCACCTAATCATGACTAAGTTTTACCTAATGGCTCTCTTTTCACTCAAAAATTCAAATAAATTCAGAAGAAATTCAAATAAATTGGAATAAATTAGAATAAATTAGAACAGGTAGTGAGCAAAGCAAGCTGACTGTGGCCTTACTGTTGTAGAAAGGGAGCAGAGCGACCTGACTTACAACAGTGCAAACTATTAGTGTAGGAAGGGAGCAGAGTAACCAGACTTACAATAGTACAAACTATTAGTGTAGGAAGGGAGCAGAGCGACCTGACATACAATAAATATTGCTTACTATGTTGTAGACCATTGTTGGAAGAGAGCAAAGCAACCTGATCAGCGACACTATCTGCAGCTGCACAGACTGTTGTTGGAAGAGAGCAAAGTGACCTGATAGACAACACTACTTACTGTCACATAGACTGTTGTAGAAAGGGAGCATAGCAGACTAACTTCAACACAAACTTAATAACACAGAATTAGTAAAAGGTTCTGGATAGACCAGAGGCCCAGATGAAAACCTCATCTACTATATATGCAAGACCAAATGTGGGATGGTAGCAGCTAACTCAGAACTGACCAAGCAGCTTTCTTCACACACTCTCTTGAAAAATTTCATTAAATTCAAATAAATTCAGTAAAAATTCAAAAAAATTGGGAAAAATTGAAATAAATTATATAGACAGTGAGCAAAGTGAGCTGACTGTGGCCTTACTGTTGTAGGAAGGGAGCAGAGCAACCTGACTTACAACAGTGCAAACTATCAGTGTAGAAAGGGAGCAAAGTAACCTGATCAACAACACTATCTGCAGCTGTACAGACCATTGTTGGAAGGGAGCAAAGTGACCTAATAGACAACACTAACTGTTACATAGACTGTTGTAGGAAGGGAGCATAGCAGACTAACTTCAGCACAATCTTAATAACACAGAATTAGTAGAGGGTTCAAGAAGGGCTGGAGGCCCAGATGAAAACCTCATACTATATGTGCATGTATAATCAAATTCATAACCAATCATGTCTCCACTGGTAGGTATAGACAGAGATTCTTTCCCAACAAACCAGTTACATGCTCATGTAGCTATGCTCCACTTGAAACATATGATCACATCATGTATGACTGCAAGTGTTACTGACAATTGTGAAACCCCAAACAAGAATCCCTCAAAGATATCATCATTTTCCTCAAATTCACTCCAGGAGCCTTCTGTATTTTGAAAAAAATAGGTCAATATTTGAGTAATAGTAATATATTTGTATTATTTGTGAAAATATTTCAATATTACAGGTGCACCTAAACCATAAACAGCACAGCAATGATATCAAATTTTCTTGAGAGATATGAGGCTGAGACCTTGGCACAGCTGTGAGTTGGCATGTTCTTCAAGCCTACCCTAAACTTGAGTGCTTATCTAATGTTATACACATGATTACGTGTTGAATAGTTAAGCCTCGTCCTGTTCTTCAGCAAGAGGAATTTCTGGGTTCTTTTCACTTGTATAGACAAGTCGCGGTGTTGCATTCACTTCAATGTCCAAGTTGTCT
>Ga0153964_1000001_pt1 | contig 35673 bp, 43 predicted proteins | sample TSFL048MetaG_FD_104726 | JGI IMG/M metagenome (GOLD analysis project Ga0153964, IMG submission 104726) | Attine ant fungus gardens microbial communities from Florida, USA - TSFL048 MetaG | ecosystem: Host-associated > Fungi > Mycelium > Unclassified | place: USA: Florida, Withalacochee... | reverse complement strand
GTACTACATAGCTATATCTGGTAGTGTAGTTATTATTGTCCTGATGTAAGTGTCCATAGCAACTGGCACACAGACCAGGCTAGTCTAGTATATATAGCTAGTGATGTATGGTAGAATACCTTATCTCAACAATAGTTTGAGCTCCTGGGCTATCTATCACTTTGTCATGACTTGGCAAAAACGGCTAAGTCATTATTTAATATTCTTTTTCTTTTTTTTTCTTTTATTTTCTTATTGATGAACACACGAGATAAAAGTGACTCATAAGGAAGCACAGGACTTTGGTATAGGGTTAGGGTCAGACATTTGTATAAGTAGTATAGAAAATCTAATGGGAACTCTATCGAGTTCTCTTTGTCAAATGCTGAACAAAGAGACAGTTGGCTTAATTCCGGTCATTGGACTTTAGCTGCTGACACTAGAACTCGATATCACTTCAGAGCACTGTCTGCCTTGGACCTTGCTCAATCTCTTATCTCATCCTTATCAACCCTCGGCCACTGACTGTCACGATCAGCAGCCACCTCCATACATAGCCAGGCCCTTGGCTTAAGGGGACTTGTCAATCAGTTAGGGATTGATGGTGGAAGAGTGGTACCAAACTCAGGTATTATTTCTAAGACCTGACCTTACAAATGAGCAGTGTCTAGTAGATTACTTGTACCCTTTCTAAGTATAAACCTTGTGCTGCGATCCCATTGTGGGTTGGTACACGCAGAGGAGTGACAGTTACCACTAGTGGGCTGTCTAGATTAGGGATCCCATCCGTTGGGTGATAGCCAAAGTACTATTAGGGCAGTAGCTAGTAGGGCAATAGGCATCTGGCTGGGTGAAGATCTTGCGCCCCAGCAGACGTAGTTGTAACTAGTAAGATCAACCATTAAATCCATACCCCCAGAGACGTCGCCACGATGTCTCAAACTCAATATAAAAACCTCATGAGCAACCTGCTCAATGAAAAGCGTGCCCTCGCTAAATTAAGGGCAGAATTAGAGAAGAGGAAAGGAAAGCTTTGCAGAAGCTGCAAGGGGTTCGGGCACCTGGCCCGAAATTGCAGGAACAAAAATGAGGAAGGAAAAGGGGCAATAACGCCCCAAAATAAATTTGAAATATTAAGTAGTAGAGTGATGCAGTGTGGTGTAGAAGAAAGAATAGTAAGAAATGTGAGAATGGAAGCCGTGAAGTACTTCAAGTGTAGAGAGGAGGGGCATAAATACAGGTGGTATCCAATGTGGAAAAAGGAGAAAAGGGTGGTGCGCCCTGAGAAGGAAAAAGCGCACCAAAGAGAGAGGAGACCAGCACGCCCTAAGAAGGGAAAGGCGCAGGAAAGGGAGAGGAGGTTAAGAAGAGTAAAGGAGGAAGAAGCGGCATGCGTGGTCAAGCCACAAAAAGCGCAGCAAGGAGAGTGAAGGAGGAGCTCATGGGAGGATTTGAGGAAGAGAGCGGAGTGGTACTGTGGGCCAACGGTGCCACAAAATGCAGAGTTATGGGAGCTGGGGTGGCATGATCAAGGGGCCGTTGTCACATATTTGAGGTGCCCAAGATGTGGCAAAGGAAGATGTTACGCAGAGGATGACAGGGGACAAGGAGTGCTCCCCTATTGGAAGAGAGAAAAGATAAGTTGGTGTGGATGCAGAAGAAGAAAGGAGCAGAGCGGCATGCGAGCAAAAGACTCAAGAAGCACAGCAAGAGAGAAAAAGGCAGTGTGGTCCAGAGAGGCAAAGGCACAGCAAAGCAGCGTACAGTCAGGAGAACCAGAAAGCGCAGCAAAGGAAAGAGAGAGCGGCATGCCCATAGAGAGGAAAAGCACAGCAAAAGAGAGGGGTAGCTGAAAGAAGGTCAGGAGAACCTTCAAGATACTGAGAGAGGTGTGGCTGAATATTGGAGTGCATGAAAGCGTAATGATCAAAGTGCTCTTGGACAGTGGTGCAACAGGGATGTTCATGGACAGACAAACAGCAGCTAGGCATGGGTTCAAGCTGCAGAAGTTGAAAAGGCCATCAATGGTCAAAAATGTAGATGGAACTGTGAACAGTGGAGGAGCTATAACGCACCAAGTAGAGTGTAATGTGTTCTATAAAGGACACGTAGAAAGAATGAGGATGGATGTGTGTGACCTGGGAAAGACGAAAGTGATATTGGGCATACCTTGGTTGGCAGCCCACAACCCAGAGATAAATTGGGAAACCGGGGAGGTCAAGATGACGAGATGCCCACCCTTGTGTGGTGGAAGGAGTCAAAAGAAGGAAAAAGTCAAAAGGATAGCGACAGAGGAAGAAGAGAAAATTGTCTATTGGGCGATAGATGATAAGGAAGATTGGGGAAGAGAGGAAGAGATAGAAGAGGACCACAGGAAAATTGAAGAGATAGTCCCAAAGAAATTTTTGAAGTGGAGAAAAGTGTTTGGGAAGGTAGAGTCAGAGAGGATGTCGACCAGGAAAATTTGGGATCATGCAATAGATCTCAAGAAGACGTTCAAACCACAAAAGGGAAAGATTTACCCTCTATCTAAGAATGAGAGGGAAGAAGTCCAGAACTTTGTGGAGGATTAGTTGAGGAAAGGCTATATTAGGCCTTCAAAATCGCCTCAAACGTCGCCAGTGTTTTTCGTTGGCAAAAAGGATGGAAGCAAGCGGATGGTAATGGACTACCACAACCTTAATAGCTAGACAGTGAAGAATAATTACCCACTACCACTAATCACTGAGTTAATTGATAACATGGGTAGCAAAAAGGTATTCACTAAGATAGATCTAAGATAGGGGTTCAACAACGTGAGGATAAAGGAAGGAGACGAGTGGAAGGGAGCGTTCACGACGCATATTGGTTCCTTCAAACCAACAGTAATGTTTTTTGGAATGACAAACTTGCTAGCAACATTTCAAGCGATGATGAATGAGATCCTGAGAGACTTGATAAACGAAGGAAAGGTAGCGGCGTTTGTGGATGATGTCTTAGTAGGAACAGAGACAGAGGAGGGACATGATGAAATCGTGGAAGAAATACTAAGGAGGCTAGAGGAGAACGACTTGTATGTCAAGCCTGGAAAAATGTGTGTGGAAGGCAAGATAGGATTCCTAGGAGTCATCATGAAGAAGCAACTGGCTCCAGTCATAATCGAGGGAGAAGAAGAATAGGAGGTGGAACGAATACTAAATAAGAGGAAGGTTAGAGGAAAGGACAAGTATTTAGTACGTTGGAAAGGATTCACAACAGAGTTGGATACCTAGGAAGGCAAGGAGAATTTAGAGAATGCAAAAGAAGTGATCGAAGAATTCGAGAAAGAGTACCGGCGAGATATGGAAGACGTGGCGTGGCAAGAACGTGAGGAAATGACATTCAAGCGAGGAGAATTACCAGGGAAGTTTATGGCAAAGATGTTATATGGATGGTCAAACAAGTGATACAACCAGGAATATTGGGGGAGATTAGAAAGGAATTGGAGACGATGGAAGAGCAAGAAACCAGTAAGAAGAGGGACGATGAAGATGATCCTGGAAGAGGAAGAAATTGAGGAGAAAAAATCAGGAGTTAGAGAATGGACAGAAAAAGATGATGACAAGATAGGCAACATGATTGACCTATATTACGAGTTGTAGGAAAATTCCTTGGGATGAGGAAACTTAAGAGAGGGGTAGTGTCATGACTTGGCAAAAATGGCCAAGTCATTATTTAATATTCTTTTTCTTTTCTTTTCTTTTATTTTCTTATTGATGGACGTGCAAGATAAAAGTGACTCATAAGGAAGCACAGGACTTTGGTATAGGGTTAGGGTCAGACATTTGTATAAGTAGTATAGAAAATCCAACGGGAACTCTATCGAGTTCTCTTTGTCAAATGCTGAACAAAGAGATAGTTGGCTTAATTCTGGTCATTGGACTTTAGCTGCTGATATGCTTTGACTTAAGATGCCTGCTTTACTATACTACAGTGTGTTCTGGTGTGCCTCTGAGTGTGCCCTTACACTCTCTTGGTTCAAGCTCCATTGAAAAGTTATCTTGTTTTTGGTATACTCTAAAGATATTTCTGCAGCTTTTTGCCTGCATTTTGTAAATTTTCTTCAGGTTTCCATGTGTTGTCTCCTTGAGTATATCCTTTCTATCTAACAAGGTATTCATTCTTTTTATGCCTTTGTCATAAGTCTAGATTTTTTCTACCTCCTATTCTTCCTAGTTCTGTATCAAGGTCAGTAGTGGGGGAGTGGCTTTCTGGTCACAGATGGTGGATTCAGAGTACTGAGTTAACTTGCTTATATGAAAGACTGGGTGCAGTGCTTGGTAGTAAGATGACATCTTAAGCTGGAATATAACCAAGGACAACTTTTCTATTATTTCAAATGGTCCTTCATACCAGGGTTGTAATGCTCGCTCCATAGTCTAGTAATCCTTCAAACTGAGTAGCACTTTGTTGCTAACTTTAAATAGGACACTTTGGACTTTCTTGTCATAGTACCACTTCATTCTTTCTATTGCAAGAGTAAAAGCTACTTTTGCCTACTCCAAGGCTTTATATGTCAGGTCATTCAAGTCCCTTTGTGGCAACTCTTTAACTCAAATTGGACCTGCTCTCAAGTGTCTGTCATATTCAAGATAGAACAGACTTTTTTTAATTCCTTCATGTGCTTGATTATTATATGCGAATTCTGTACTTGGTAGCAGATCTGACCAATTACTAAGATTATAATCAACATAGCACCTAAGATACTGCTCTAGAGCCTGGTTTACACATTCTGTTTGTCTATCTGTTTGTGGATGGTATACTATTAACATGGTAGATTCTATTCCTCAAATTTTGCACCATTCTTGGAATAGCTTGGCTGAGTATTGTACTTCTCTATAAATGATTTGTAGGGGCAGTCTATGCAATGGATAAACCTTGTCATAAAGTAACTGTGCCATATCCTTGGATAAAAACCAATTGTTAATAAAAATAAAATGAGCTCTTTTGGTGAGCCTATTGATAATAACACAGATAGCATTGTAACTATTTGACTCTGGCAATTGAGTGATTAAGTCTGTAGAGATTATTTCCTAAGGCCCATTAGGCACCTTATTAGGCATGAGTGGTCCAAAAGGTTACTGTGGGCAATTTTTCATCTGCTAATACATATCATAATCCATAACATATTTCTTGACAAATGTAGTTATCCCAGATCACCAGTAATTTCTGGAGACCAACTCATAGGTCTTCCACTGACCTGGGTATTTGGCAGATGGCAAATTGTGGTGCATCTGAATGATCTGTTGTTGCAAAGTATCATCCACACTATAAGAGATATAGATTTTCCCTTTGTACAGGAGTAGTCTGTTCTTATAGTTCTAGTCTTGCAAGGATTTTTTGAATTCTCTGGGACCAGACTTGAGTAACAACTTATAGTCTTTGGTGACTTCGTCCGATAAGAGTGTAGCTTTGACCTTCTTTAGGATTATTTCATCATTTATTGGTGATTCATGAGTAGTCTCTAATGTGTTAATAGTAAAGAACTTAGGTTTTGGCAATACCTGATTTGTATTGTCGAGGTCTATTTCCATCTCATGATCTGCTTATCTGAACAAGGGGTCTTTTACCTGTATTATCTTTCCCAGTTTATGATAGAGTACAAAGTCAAAATGAGTTATGAATAATGCCCATCTTGCTTGTCTCCTGGTCAGCTTTTGAGCTGTCCTGAAAAATATAAGGTTCTGATGATCTGACCAGATCTCAATTTTATGTGGATGTCCTTTCAAATGATGTCTGTATTCCTCTAGTCCCCAAATTACTACAAGTAGCTCTTTGTCGTAGATTTCATAGTTCCTTTCATGAATATCTAACGACTTGGAAAAGAAAGCCACTGGATGTCACAGGTTGGTTTGCATATCTTTTTGTAATAAGACTATACCTATTGCAAAGTCACTAGCATCAGTGGATAGCTTAAAGGGATCTTTATCATTTGGTATTCTTAGGATTGGAGCTGTAATGAAGGCCTTTTTCAGTACCTCAAAAGTATTTTGTTACTCAACGCCCTAATTCCAGGTACAATTCTTCTTGGTCAAGTGGTTTTGATATCTTGGCAAAGTTCTCAATGAACCTACAATAGAAATTTGCAAAGCCTAAGAATGCTTGTACTTGTTTGACTTGTATCAGTACTAGCTACTCTAGAACTCCTGAAAGTTTCTCTTCATCCATTAGTACTTTATTTTCCGATATTATTATGCCTAAATATTTGATGCTACTTTGTTCAAAGAAACATTTCTCTGTGTAAGACTCCAGTCACAATAACTTAAGCCCACTCCAAGTCAGAGTTGACAAGGAGAACTCAATAGAGTTCCCATTTGATTTTGTACACTACTTATACATTTTACTACAATAGCTGTGCAATATCCTCCCATGGTCCTCATGTTATTCCCATCATGTATTTACCTCATCACATGTTGTGACTATGACATGTGACCTTGTGTGACATGACTGATACGTGACCAATGTCACTCTTTGTGACTGTCACATGATACTTTTCCATGCTCCACCTTAGTAATGATCTAACTAAATAAAACAAAACAAAACAAAAGAAAAATAGAAAATGACTTAGCTGTTTTGCCAAGTCATGACACTTTGCTTTAGTATAGAAGTCATTAAATTGAAGTCTTTTCAGCACTTCTTTGACCAATTGTCTATGTTCCTTCAAACATGTCTCAAATATTAAAATGTCATCTAAATACACTATTACTAATCTAATGTGAATCAAATCTCTAAGTATATTATTCATCATACTTTGGAATGTTGCTGGTATATTGGAGAACCCAAAATACATAACAGTTGTCTCAAAGAGGTCTTGTCTTGTAATAAATGCTGTTTTCTATTTATCCCCTTTTTTGATACAAACATTATTGTATCCCCACCTCAAGTCAATTTTGGTAAAGATTGAGGCTTTTCTAAGTGATTCAATCAAGTCTGCTATTCTAGGGATTAGATAGCAATTTTTGACAGTAATTGCATTGAGAGCTCTATAATCCATAATGGGTTGTAAGCTTCCATTGTGTTTCTTTACAAAGAAAAATGGAGCTGCTATCAGGTTAGTAGATAGATGGATGTAACCTTTTCTGAGTTCCTCATTGATCTATGTATCAAGAGAGTTCCTTTTTGCTAGAGATAGTAGATAGACCTTTACTAGCTTGGGAAGCTTTGCACCTTCCATAAAGTCAATAGCATAGTCATACAGTTTTCATAATGGCATCCTCTCTGATTTATGCTTTGAAAACACATTCCTATACTCATGTAACCATTCTAGTACATGAGCCTTCTAGGTCTTTGTGTCTTCGCAATCTGAGTTCCTATACTGGTCTTGATTGTTGAGTATAGTTGCAATCATCATTGTCTGTTGATGACTGCCTGGGTCAGTCATGTCTGCCCAGCTAAGGATGTGGTTATCATGGTCCTCATCTCCTATGTTGTCCAATGAGAGGAATCTACTGACATCTATTTTGAGGTAAAGCTTATTAGCTCCTACTTCTATATCTTATGTTTTATGGACTTTATTAGCACATGTATCCAGGTACCTGGTAAACTCCTATTGACCTTTGTGCCAATCAATATTTGGATTATGTTTATACAAGTACAAGTAACCAATCATCATCTCTTTATTTCCTAGGTTGGTAACAAAGAGATATTAGGTTGTTTTGTGGGATCCAATTTCTACATAAGCTCAAACATATTCTGTTATTTGTTCTACCTTGTTGGGAGTACCATTTGCATTGATTACACAATACAGATTTGCTAGTTTATGTATTGCTAGGTTATTATTTTCCACGACGACTCTGTTGACAAAGTTTGTGGTAGCTTCTGAATCAACTAAAGCCTTGGTTTGTACTTTTTTGCCATATATCCAAAGTGTAACTGGAATTTTAAAGGAGATAGTCTTGTTGCACACTATATTATTACAAGTTTCCAGTACTACTTCCAATCTTTGTAGGCTAATAGGAGGTATACTATCCTCTAACTGTAGATCACAGACATTATACTCTACAGTCCCAAGGGAAAATCCAATTTGGAAGTCTCCTTTCCCTTCCTATTTGGAGGAATAGGATCAGGGATTTCCTTAATTGACGTGCTATTTACATTGACGTCCTTAGGAGGGAATTCTGGGTCATTACTTTCTTTCTCTAATAATTTCATCACTTGTTTAGAGCACAACTGATTTTATTTTTGCTTGGACCCAGTGGAGATGATTTCTGAGAAAAGGTTTTATGAGGATGTTTGTCCTCATTACTAGGCTTGTCATAACAGTCTGCAGTATCATGTGATTTTGCCTTGTTTTTGAAGCCTTTTCCAGTGCATATCTAGTAGTATTGCAAGTTCTTCCCTTTTTTTTTCTGCATCTCATCTATTTCCATTACATCTGGGCCCTTCTTTCCTCCACTTTTCTCTCCAATTGCCTCTGGACTGAATATTGTGCCCTGGGCCTTGTCTGGATGTAAGGCCTTATATGCTTGTATTAACAGTTTAAGATAGTCATTCTATGTTTTTGGAGATTGATTTGTTATTTCATATATGACAAGTGTATTTTGCAGCTCATCTGGGATAACCTCCTTCATCTTGTCAATGTAAACTTTGTCACTATAGTTGACAATTCTTGCCAATGTTCTGTATCATTCTGCGTACTTGACAAAGTTCTTTTTGCTAGGTCCTTGTTGATCTAGAGCACTATTAATTCTTTCTTTGCTCCCTCCTTATCATCTCATTGTCCATAAATATTTTTTAATTCCTAGGTAAAGTTGCCCCAGGATCCAACACTTTGTCCTGCTTGTACTTTATCATAGTATGACTTCATGTATGTGCTGGCAGTGTCATGCTGAACAGCTGTTCAGGCAATAAAAGTGATATTTTTCACCATAATAATGAGAATAACCAGCTTGAGAGACAAGTTTGACCCCCTAGAGATAACATTAGATGCCCAGTCGTGAACTTGAGCATACCACTTGAGTAGCAAAGTAGTGGCTATGACTACCACTACAGAAACCTCATAGAGATTGTCCAGAGAATTTCATAACAGATCTATAACAGAACTCCTCTTTAGAGTACTCTTAAGAGTAGAAAGGACCTTAGAAGATGTTCTCTAATAGAGCGATATCATATCTCAGCAATAGTCACTTATTTATAATGTCTAGGTTACTATCAGAGCAGGGCTATCATTGCTAATGGCTAATTATAGCAAGAACTAGCAAGACGAGTTCTCTCAAGAACTGCATTGCAAACCTAACTATTACAAGTGGTCACTTACTATTTGTGATGGATGCTTTGATACTTTAAAGAGTTCAAAAATGCAAAGTTAGACAAGTGACAAAAGATGTTGTTAAGTCTGAGGTCTAATCCTCACACTATAAGTCCTTAAATACAGAAAAGTGATAGTCTGTGTACTAGAACGGATCATCATATGCTACTACCTATTGTTCTACATATGGTAGTGCCTTTGTACTAGAAATAGTGATAACCTAACCATATGGAGGCTGTCCTTTGTTCTAAGAAAAGGACAGATGACTATCTATGGGTAATTAATAAAGTCCATATGCAAACATTGAGGTCTTCATATCTCTACTAATATTAATCTCCTTGAGGTTGTTCTAGGCTCATTCTAAGTGTTATGAAGAAGGCTTCTGCTGAGCCTAGAACCGAAGCATCGATCATGGCGGTTTCCGAGATATTAGCAATTTAATAAATGGTAACATGGTGGTTACCAGTTGATCTGCTTAATATCTCGGCCATTATTGATTGCCTCGAGACGTGACTGGCATCGATCGAAAGGTCTTTTTAAGGGCTTCAAGCTGACTTCAAGACCGTGGGAATCGTTGAAGAATTGATGGAGATATGACTAAATGAAGTTTGTGACAAGGTGTTTGATGAAGATAACATGCTTGAGAGCAAGATGACCACCTCTCTCTATGGCCTATCAAAAGGCTTGAGAGCTGTCTATTGTTTAGAGAAGATCCCTAGAAGTAGAATTAGAGGAGTGGAAAGTGGTAGTCAAGTGATTGGGAGAGATACCGTCTCATCATTTTACTCTTACTATCTTTGGGAATTTGGAAGTTTTCTTTGTTTCTTTTCTTTTGTTGTATCATTGCTTTGTAATCCTAATAAAATACTCTAGGGAACAGAAGGGACAAAAATAATCTTTTTCCCATTATCTCTCCCTCTGTTGCTCTAGAGCTAAAAGACTATCTGCGTGATTTGAGGTTTTTCTTTTGTGTTTGCTTTATGAAAACTCTGTAAAACTTCCCTTGAAGGAAGACTCAAGCCTCAACAGACTTGGGCATTTGCTTATGCTAGGAGCTAACCACTTGCTATATGTCATTGGAGTCAGCTTTCAGTTATACGGTCAACTAAAGAAGAGTCTACATAATGGCACAGGAGTTCTAGGTAGTATTGCTATATTGACAGTGAGCCAGGCTACTAGACTAGGTAAGGGCAGTAGTGTCACAGCTTGAGATGAATGCATGCCTTAGGAATCCTATTATAGTAAGGATTCACTCAAGTGAATACTAAAAATATTTCTTTTCTTCTTAGGCTTCTATTTAATATGTTTTGGTTATTCTTTGGATATTCATCTTCAGTAAGCTCTCTATTATTTGATTTATCTCCCCAGTGCCTACTTGTTTAGTACACAATTGTAAAGCAGTTTGGAGATATTGCCTCTTTGATCTTGCTTTCACCTTTGTTTTGTGATCAAACCTTTTGATCCCCATCAGTGGGAGCATGTAATTGAGTAAGGGCATATATGATTTTTTGATCGTCTGCCATGATACAAGACACTGAATAGTATAGAGCAATTTGGCTCAACTAATCATGTAGTTGCATTTTATTTTCAGAGCCTGCAAATGTTGGTGGCTCTGGCACCTTAGTTTTAGAGGCAACATTTCCTCCAGGAAGCCTTGATAGCTCTCTTCAAAGATGGGTGACCTTTGCCTCCAAAGTGGCAATTCTATTGTATGCTATAAAAAGGGCACTATTGTAATGATTAATTGCTCTATTGAGTATCTGATCCACATAGTTCTTGAGGGTATGTGTCAGCGTCTAAAGTCTAATGACCGGAATTAAGCCAACTGTCTCTTTGTTCAGAGTTTGACAAAGAGAACTCGATGGAGTTCTCGTTCATTTCTCTACCTACTTATACACTTTACTACTGTGGCTATGCGCTTATTCTCCCACAGTCCTCATGTTACTCTAGTCATGTGACACCTTGTAACTATGACTTGTGACCTGACCATCTGTGACCACCCATCACACCATTGTGACATTGTGACAAAGTCACGTGATACTTTCCCACACTCCACCTTGTAGTTGTAAGTCCAAAGAAAAAGAAAAAGAAAAGAAAAGAAATATAAATAATGACTTAGCTGTTTTGCCAAGTCATGACAGTATGAGTAGTGCCCTGATGCGCATTTCACAGCATCAGCATCTCAACCTCATTCCAAGAGGTGTTTTTAGGGTTGGTACTATCCCTAATGAGTGCTTCCTGTCAGCAGCTAAAGTCTGATGACCAGAATTAAGCTAACTGTCTCTTTGTTCAGTATTTGACAAAGAGAACTCGATAGAGTTCTCGTTGGATTCTTTACACTACTTATACAAATGTCTAACCCTAACCCTGTACTAAAGTCCTGCGCTTCTATATGAGTCACTTTTATCTCGCGCATCCATCGATAAGAAAAATAAAAGAAAAGAAAAGAAAAAGAATATTAAATAATGACTTAGCCGTTTTGCCAAGTCATGACACTTCCCAGTTCTCAGTGCTGAGATCAGCAAAGGGAACAGTGATGGTGAAGTTGGTGAAAGTCAACATGTCTATTTACAAGTAGTTAATTATGGTTCTTAAGTATGTTTTCAAGGGGGTAAAAGGAAAAAACACCCAATTTTAGCCTCTTAATGCTATTATATTACACCTGAATACCATTTCAATTATATTATGTCTATGAAATAGTAATGTTGAGCTCTAGAAGAGCTTTATAAATATCTGGTACTCTAGTAGCTAGTTTGGAAAAATCTACATTCTTGAGACACTTACAAGTGTTTTTTAATATTCTCCACTCTTTAGTTATAAGCTTGTGACCAATCTTATCTAGCTCTATGATTATATCCTGCAGTTGATTAAACTATTTCCACAGAGAATCATACTGTGGATCCTCAGCCCAGGTCTTGTTTTCACTCATTTTAGTAAAGAATGGTGATATACAATCCAGAATGGGTTCTAGGAGTTCTTTGTACTCCTTTATGTGTAATAGTTTCTTGTTTTTGCAAAAATGTAGTTCTGGGGAGCAGGATGAAAAGTAGAAGTCATCTACTTTATGCCAGCAAGGGTCTGCTTCAACAAGTTTGTCATATAATTTTTAGATAGAGTGGGATCTATTCCAATTCTCTCCAGTAATGACTTGTTCTTCACACTCTCCTGTTTCAACAAGAGGTGTTCAACAAGGGTCTTCTTGGTGTTTTTGATAGCAGGCATAGCTTGGGGGCAAAAGTGAGCACAACATCCCTATTTCAGTAGATGAAGTGTATGGGCAGAAAAAACTACACTACACTACTCTAAAGTGTCCTTCCAACATTGATGAGAGGTTCTGTCTTGAGGGGGATAGAGTCAACATCATGTCCAGTTTCTCTTACTGGCTCATGGAGGAGGAATGGGGATCTCAAAGTGGTTCTAGCCACCTACAAGGGTTTTTTTAGAAATGTTTACACAAATCTGAAGTCTTTCAGGACTAGCTGTGATACATAAGCTAGCCTACTCTCATCATTCTGAGAGACAGACCTTCCCCTTTATGCCTGGGGTCCAGTCTACTATAGAGATAGGTCCTTGATAGAAACCTACTCTGAGCCCTCAGTAAGTCTTTTGTTCTTTTACAGAAACAGAGACACCCTCAATGCCCTAGAACCCTCATCTGGAATGAACATAACCCCCAGGTTCTTTATAGAAACTAGGGGAACAGAAAACAGTAGACTTAACAAACTATCACAAAGACCACTTACTAATTTGTGATTGGTGAATTGAATATTCAAAAGGCTCAAAAAAGCAAAGTTAGACAAGCAGAAAAAATGTTGTTAAGTCTGAGGTCTAATCCTCAGACTATGAGTCCTTAAATACAGAATTGTGATAGTCTGTGCACTAGGACAGATCATCACATGCTACTACCTATTGTTCTACATATGGTAGTGCCTTTGTGCTTAATATATTGATAACTTAACCTTATGGAGGCTGTTTTTTGTTCTAAGAAAAGAACAAATGACTATCTATGGGTAATTAATAAAGTCCATGTGCAAACATTGAGGTCTTCATATCTCCACTAATATTAATTGCCTTGAGGTTGTTTTAGGCTCATTCTGAGTGTTATGAAGAAGGCTTTTGCTGAGCCTAGAACTAAAGCATTAATCATGGTGGTTTCCAAGATATTAGCAATTTAATAAATGGTAACATAGTGGTTACTAGTTGATCTGCTTAATATCTTGGCCAATATTGATTGCCTCAATATGTGACTGACATCAATTGAAAGATCTTTTTGAGGGCTTTCCATAACTTTCAAGACCATGAGAATTGTCAAAGAATTGATGGAGATATGGCCAAATGAAATTTGTGATATTTCTCATACTCTTTCCTTATGTAGTAAGTCCAAAAGAAAAAGAAAAAAAAGAAAAATAAATGATAACTTAGCTGTTTTGCCAAGTCATAACACTACTCCCTCTCAAGGTTTCTCATCCTGAGGATTTACAGTTCATAGTAGGGATCTACTATGTTGTTTATTTCATCTTCATCTTTCTCTAATGTTTTTCTTTCTCTCTTTCATTTTTTCCAGTTTCTTTCCAGCCTTCTCCAGTATTCCTGGTCATACCATTTGTCTGACTACCTAAATAGTTTTCTTGTCATGAACCTTCCTGGCAATTCTTCTCTTCTAAATGTCCCTTCCTCTCTTTCTGACCAATTTATTTCTTTTATATTCCTCCAATATTCTTTCTCAAATTCTTCAACTGCTTCTTTTGCATTTTCTAGATTCTCTCTTCCTTCCTAGGTATTGAATTCTGCTGTAAAACCTTTTTACCTCACTAAGTATTTATCCTTCTCCCTTATTTACCGCTTATTCAGGATTTTCTCTATCTTCTATTCCTCCTCTTCCTTGATTATGACTAGAGTTGGTTGTTCCTTTCTCTGTTCTTTTACCTGCCCTACGTATTTTCATATCCTACTAATGTTGACTACCAGGTGTATTTTTATTATACTAGGTAGTTCTAGTTCTATTGCATTCAATAATACAATTTTTTTGATTTTGTAGGGCCCTACATACCTCTTCATCAACTTCTCTGTCTTTTTCCTAACCATTTGATATTTCAGATCCTTAGTACTCAGTATCACTAAGTCTCCTACTTTATACTCATTGACTTCCATCCTCTTCTTATCTACATACTTTTTCATTTTCTCCTGTGCTTTTCTTAGTGCCACTTTTGCCTCCTTCTGGATTTCCTTCATCTTTGTGACAAATTTCTCTGCTCCTTCATATTTCCCTTTCTTTCTTATTTCAAACCCCATCCTAGGATCTTGTCTGTAATTTGCCTTTAAAGGTGACATTTTAGTACTTAAGTATGCTTTATTGTTGTATGCAAACTGTAAGGGGACGCCTCTATTTCCACCCCTGAATGGCATGACAACACTCCGAAGCTACCTTAGCTTGCTTACTAGTGGTACTTAAACACACTAGTTTAGCTCTGATCTTGCTAATCCTGACACTAAGGGATGTATATAATGTAGAGTATCCCTCTAGGAGCCTCATCCTAATCTCTGAGGATTCTCCTGGAGGTAAGTTGTATCATAATTACAAACTGTAATATAACTGAGGATTCTCCTGGAGTCTTGCACCCCAGTCGCCCTTACAGCAGATTAGGATTTCCAAGCAGAGCCTTGGACTATCCCAGTGGACAGCCACCTAATAGGTCATCCTCCCCTGCTATACCCAACCCTCTGAAAATTCCACTCTCCAGATGTCATTGCCCCCGGATACCCCTCAAGGCGTAGCTGACGCCTTAGGATACCTACAACATCATCTGCAGGAGCTCACAGAGAGGCAACATGCCTCCGAAAACAACATCAACACCATCCTAGCAGCCCTGACCGTGCAACTACAGCAGTTTATGCAGCTAGTGGCTAATCTCTCCCTTCCGGCCGTATCGAACTCATCTCCCCTGCCTATACCATCCCCTCCGGTGTCTCTGTTCCCTGTTCCGACAGTACGACAAATACGCCCCAAGCTCTCCTGCCCTCCAGACTTCAACAGAGAACGTCACAATGGTCGCGCATTCTTCAATTCTTGTTCTCTCTATATATGCCTAGCCCCAGAGCAATTCCAAGACGAACAGGAAAGGATTCTCTGGGCCCTCACATTCTTCAAGGGAGGTTGTGCCACTAAGTAGTCCGAAAACATATTTCGTCAGGAAGTGAACACTGGCATTTTCCCCATCCAAACCTGGGGAGAATTTGAACAACAATTCTAGCTGCACTTCTTCCCTGTCAATGCAGAAGCGGACATGATCAACACTCTGGAAGGAACCTCCTACTACCAAGGAAATCGGATGGTGGACAACTATCTGGATGGATTCCAAGCATTGGTCTCCAATGCAGGTTACACAGATCCCCGGACATTGGTGGTGAAGTTTTGACGAGGTCTCCAGTTAGGCATCCAAAGCCAGATTGCCACTATGCCATACGAAAGGCCAGCCGATACAGACCCCAACACATGGTACACAGCAGCACGGAGGATTGACCAGGCACGTCTTGCAAATGAGGCCTTTCAGTCTGTATCGCACTCTACTCCCTTTGCACTGCTCAAGACCATCTCTGCCTGACCCCCACCCTTGTCCGTCGCGAGATTACCCCCTGCTCTGCCTCTTCCAGTTGCTCTGAAGCCTCTGCTGCCCACTCCATCTATGGGAGTCCCTATGGACATAGACGCCACCAGGAAAACAAGGTCCTTACCTCTGCGAGGATGTTACCGATGCAGAGATGTGAACCATGTAGTCCAAGATTGTCTCTACCATATGGACGTCCGTCAACTCACCACAGAGCAACAGGAGGAGTTGATTGAAGACCTGTTGGCTTTGAAGGATGCAGTTCCGGTAGAAGAGTCTGGCCCCCCGGAGAAAGAGGATTTTGCATAGCGCGGCTGGTGATAAGTGCGCCCCGGTCGCCAGTAAATAAGTTCACTGTATTGACTATAGAGGATCCCAATACAATTAACAGTGAACTAGTAGACACACTGCCCCCTACTCCCTTAATCTCTGCTCTGCTCCGCAAACCCAAGTGGGAGAAGAGATTGCCCAAGCTCCTCTCAATCAGTGCCTTGGACGCACGAGGAACTTCCTTACTCCTACCAGTGGAAATCGGAACTATGGACACGAGTGAGCTCTACTCCGTCAAGGCCCTCCTGGACTGCAGAGCAACCGGAAGCTTCATCAACAGAGATTTCGTCTATTCAAAGGGAATAAACACTTGGACACTCTCGCGGAACATCTCAGTCTTCAATGTCGACGGCTTCCCTAACGAGGCAGGACAAATTACGGAGGTTGTAGACATAGTCCTCCGTTACAAAACTCACTCTGAAAGGATGCTGCTGGCCATCTTCGGACTTGGGAAGCAGAGTCTAATCTTAGGCTATGACTGGCTCAAGGACCGCAACCCCAAGATTGACTGGGAAAAGGGAAAAGTCGAGATGACCCGTTGTCCCCTCTGCTGTGAAGGAGGACACGCCTTACGGAAGGAATGGACTCGCCAGAAGAGGATGGAACTTCGAGTCCTCTAATCTTATCGTGACGGATTCATACCCCTGCTCTAAGAAGAGTCAGAGTCTGAAGGAGAGCCTCCGCAAACGCACCACCCGAGTTGGGAGCTAGGAGACCGATTGTTCCTTACATGTCTCCTCCCAGAGCCTGACCAAGTTGAACTCTGAGCTGTGGCTACAATATCTCAGTACCTTGTGGAAGGAGCCAGACGCAGTATGGAAGCACAGACAGCCGCCACTCCATTGCCTGCCTATGTCACGGAGTTTTGATCTGTGTTTGCTAAGGAGGACTTCGACATATTACCAGAGCACTGTAAATGGGATCATGCAATTGAGCTAATACCCGGAGCAAAGTCTAAGTTGTCGAAAGTCTACCCCCTGTCCCCATTGGAACAAGTGGAGTTGGACGTCTTCCTGGAGGAAAACCTCCGCACTGGATGAATCTGACCCTCCAAATCCCCTATCGCAGCCCCAGTGTTCTTTATTAAGAAGAAAGATGGTTTGCTCCAACTGGTCCAAGACTATTGCGTGCTGAATGCCATAACCATCAAAAATTGATACCCTCTCTCTCTCATCTCCGAACTCGTCTCTCAACTCTGCGGAGCCAAGTACTTCACAAAACTTGACGTCCGTTGGGGCTTCAATAATGTATGCATCAAGCCCAGAGATGAATGGAAGGCGGCTTTCCACACCAACTGTGGCCTGTTCAAACTGTTCGTAATGTTCTTCGGAATAACCAATAGTCCCGCTACCTTTTAGACCATGATGAACGACATCTTCCGAACCATCATAGCTGAAGGGATCGTAGTAGTATACCTGGACGACATCTTGATCTTTATGAAGATGGAGGAGGAGCATGAACGAGCAGTCTGGAGGGTCCTGGAGATACTAGCAGAGCACAAGTTATTCCTCTGTCCAGAGAAATATAAGTTCTACTGGAAGCAAATCGAATACCTCGGACTAGTCATCTCAGAGAACAAAGTTGCGATGGACCCTGTTAAAGTCGCCAGAGTCCATGACTGGCCCACCCTGGAGAACCGGACTGACGTGCAGACTTTCATAGGCTTCGTTAATTTCTACCATCGCTTTATCCAGGATTTTTCAACCATAGCTAGACCCCTCTTCGACCTCACTTGTTCTGACAAAGCCTGGAGCTGGGACACCAAGGAAAGGGAAGCTTTTGAATGTCTCAAGATGGCAGTAACCACCACTCCAGTCTTGGTATCACCCCAAGACTTGGAACCCTTCCACATCGAGGCTGACAGTTCAGACTTTGCTTCCGGAGCTGTTCTCTCTCAGCAACTACCCGGAGAAGAGAAATAGCACCCAGTGGCCTTCTACAGCAAGTCCCTGTCTCTGGTGGAATGGAACTACAAGATCTATGACAAAGAGATGTTCGCTATCATCCACATGCTGGAGGAGTGGAGGCACTTCTTAGAAGGAGCCTGGCACCCGGTAGAGATCTGGATGGACCACAAGAACTTAGAGTACTTCATGATGGCCAAGAAGCTCAATCGTCGCCAAGCTCACTAGTCTCTGTACTTAGCCCGATCCGACTTCAAGTTGATCCACCGCCCTGGACAATCCATGGGAAAGCCGGATGCATTGTCATAGAGACCGGACCATGGCAAGGGAACCTCCGACAATGAAGATATGGTTCTACTGCGACCGGAGCTTCTCGCAATCCAAGCCCTCAAAGGAGTTCAGCTGGAAGGGCAGGAGAAAGATATCCTGAGAGAGATTCGTCAAGGGAACCAGAAGGGTGACCAGGAAGAGCCAGTAGCAAAGGCAGTGAGGGAACTCCGGCAAGCATTGAGTAAGACAGTCCACTCTGTGGAGTGGTCGGAGGAAGAAGGAGTACTCCAGTTCAGAGGCAAGATCTATGTTTCTCAGAGCTCGGACTTACGCAGACAAGTGGTCTCACTGTGCCATAACACGAAAGTCGCTGGACACCCGGGACGCTGGAAAACGCTGGAGTTGGTCTCTAGGAACTACTGGTGGCCTCAAATGTCAAGGTACATCAGATAATATGTCAGCACCTGTGACCTGTGCCTTAGGACGAAACCGATAAGGCAGGCTCCAGTAGGCGAATTGCACCCCCTCCAGATCCTGGACTTGCGATGGGACATGCTCAGTGTGGATTTTGTAGTGGAACTCCCCCTCTTTTCCGGACACGATGTAGTGATGACAGTGGTAGATTCAGTGTCAAAACGAGCGCACTTCATTCCGATGCACACAACCGTGACAGCGGAGGGAGCAGCCAGGCTATTCCTACACCAAGTCTGGAAGCTCCATGGCCTTCTGAAATGCGTAGTCTCGGACCATGGACCTCAATTCATAGCTCGTTTTACCAGAGAGCTTTACCGCTTGCTAGGAATCAAACTAGTGTCCTCCACAGCCTCCATTCCTACTCGACACCAGACGACTTCCTCGCATGGGCTTCGAACCCTGACAAAACCCTTCCGGTCTGGAGACAGTCAACGAGTTCATGGAGAGGATGAGAATGGTGAGCGAAGAAGCGAAGTCCACAATCCGCAAGGCACAAGACGACATGAAAAGGTACTACAACTGACGCAAAACTCTGGCTCCAGTATTCAACCCTGGCAACAAAGTCTTCCTCAATGCATTGGATATCCAGACTATGCGTCCTTCACAGAAACTCTCACATCGACAGCTTGGCCCCTTTGTAGTGGAGTGCAGGATTGGACCTATGGCCTACCACCTAAAGCTGCCACACAGGATAAAGCAACTCCATCCAGTGTTTAATGTAGTAAAGCTCACTCTGGCTCCGGACAACCCGATTCCAGGACGAAAAATGGAAGACCACCCATTACCCATAGTCATCGATGGAGAAGTGGAGTGGGAAGTAGAGGAGATACTCAACAGTCGCTGGTACCAGAGAAGGTTCCAGTACCTCATTAAATAGAAGGGATACAGCCATGAACATAATTCCTGGGAGTCCGCCTCCGAAGTTTCCGCACCAGCTCTCATAGCAGAGTTCCATCGCAAACACCCTGGAGCTCCGAGACACATCCAACACATGGAGTTTGACAATATTTTTCATCCGAAGTTCATTACTCTGAGATGTAGCAATCTTGAAGGGGGGGTGAATGTAAGGGGACGCCTCCATTTCTACCCCTGAATGGCATGACAACACTCTGGAGCTACCTTAGCTTGCTTACTAGTTGTACTTAAACACACTAGTTTAGCTCCAATCCTGCTAACCCTGACACTAAGGGATGTATATAATGTAGAGTATCCCTCCAGGAGCCTCATCCTAATCTCTGAGGATTCTCCTGGAGGTGAGTTGTATCATAATTACAAACTGTAATATAACTGAGAATTCTCCTGGAGTCTTGCGCCCCAGTCGCCCTTACACAAACTCTGCTGTTCCTAACCAGTCTAACCACTGTTCTTGCCTATGGTCAATAAACATTCTTAAGTACTGTTCTAGCTCTTGGTTGACCCTTTCTGTTTGCCTATCTGTAAGAAAGCTAAACTCCAAGCCGGAATAAAGCCAACTGCTCTTTGTTCAGCAATTGACAAAGAGAACTCAATAAAGTTCCCATTAGATTTTCTATACTACTTATACAACTACTACATGGTCTGTACACTATCTTCCTATGTCTATCATGTGACATCATGTGATGTGACATCATGACTCCCGTCATGTGACTGTGACTGTGTGACATTTTGTGACATGACACTTTCCTACACTCCCTTCTATGTAGTAAGTCCAAGATAAAGTAAAAGGAAAAGAAAAAAAATATAAATAATGACTTAGCTATTTTGCCAAGTCATGATAGATGTCATGTGGAAGAGAATAGAGGACAGGGAGTAATTTCCAGAAAGTAGTTAGAGGGACTAAAGTGATGTGAATGTTGAAAGAAAAGAGAAGGGAAGGTAGTATACCCTATAGAGGGAAATGTATAGCAAAGTGGTATATGGGCAGAAGTCCTGGAAAGTACAACCAAAGAGGAGATAGCCAAAGGGAGGTCAAGAGAACCTTCAAAATGCTAAGAGAAGTGTGGCTGAATATCAAAACAGAAAAGATAGATACTTATGAGGATATTATAGTAAAAGTATTCTTGGACAGTGGCACTGATAGGGATCAAAAGGTTTGGTCATGAAACAAAGGTGATAGTGAGGTCAAAGAGGCAAAATCTCCAAGCTACTTCACAATTGTGCACTAACAAGTAGGCACTAGGGAGATAAATCAAAGAATAAAGAGCTTACAAAGGTAAAAGTTGAAGGAATATTTAAATAGAAATCTAAAAAAGAAAAATTGTTTTTAGTATTCACTTGAGAGAACTCTCACCATAATAGGATCCCTAAGGCATATATTGTTACACTGAACAGCTATTTAGGCAATAAAAGTGATATTTTTCACCATAATAACAAGAATAACCAGCTTAAGAGATGAGTTCAGCTCCCTAGAGATAATTATTAGATGTCCAGTCATAGACTTGAGCATACCACTTGAGTAGTAGAGTAGTGGCTGTGACTACCACTACAGAGACCTCATAAGAATTATCTAGAGAATTTCATAACAGATCTATAATAGAACTCCCCTCTAGAGTACTCTCAAGAGCAGAAAGGACCTTAGAAGATGTTTTCTATAAGGATGATGTCATATCTTGGTGGCAGTGACTTATTTATAACATCTAGGTTACTAGCAGAGTAGGGCCATTATTGCTGATGGCTAATTATAGCAAGAACTAACAAGACGAGTCCTCTCAAGGACTGTATTACAAACCTAACAGAAGGAGACTAAGGCTTGAAGATGTGATGAGGTATAGAGAAGTAGTAGAAGGACTAGAGAGATTATGAAGAGAGGTCAGATAGAGAGATAAAAGAAGAGGTGTTTGATGAAGATAATATGCTCGAGAGCAAGACGACTCAAGATCGCCATCTCTCTCTACAGCCTAGCAAAAGGCTCGAGAGCCATCTATTGTTTAGAGAAGAACCCTAGGAGTAGGATTAAAGGAGTGGGGAGTAGTAGCCAAGTGATTGGGAGAGGTGTTGTCTTATCATTTTACTCTTACTATCTTTGGGAATTTGGAAGTTTTCTTTGTATCTTTAATTTGTAATCCTAATAAAATAACCTAGGACACAGAAGAGACAAGAATACTTTCTCTCCATTATCTTTCTCTCTGTTACTCTAGAGCTGAAAGGCTATTTGAGTGATTTGAGGTTTTTTTTTGTCTGCTTTATGAAAACTCTATAAAACTTCCCTTGAAGGGATACTTCAGCTTTAACAGACTCAGGCATTTGCTTATGCTAGGAGCTAATCACTCACTACATGTTTTTGGAGTAGGCTTCCAGTTGTATGGTTAGCTAAAGTAGAGCTTGCATGACAGCACGAGAGTATTATAACTTGGCAAAATGGCTAAGTCAATATTTATTTTTCTTTTCTTTTCTTTTAGATTATTACTAAGGTGGAGCATGGGAAATATCACATGACAGTCACAGAGTCACAAAAGATGTGACATTGGTCATATGACAGTCACAGCATGTGATGAGGTAGTTATATAATGGAAGTAACAGAAGGACTATGAAAGGATGTTACATAGCTACCAAAGTAAAATGTATAAGTAGTGTAGAGAATAAAATGGGAACTTTATTGAGTTCTCCTTGTCAACTCAGACTTGGAGTAGATTTAAGTCGTCTTGGCTAAAGTTTTACACTAGAACTCGATACTACTTCAAGCACTATCTACCTTGGACCTTGCTCACACTTACTCTCATTTAAATCAACCCTTAGCCAGTATTCCTCATGATTACTAGCCACCTTTATATATAGCCAGGCCCTTGGCTTAAGGGAACTTGTCAATCAGTTAGGGATTGACAGTGGAAAAGTAGTACCAAACTTGGGTATCATTTCTAAGACCTGACCTTATAAATGAGTGGTTAGTAGCGTACTTGTTCTTTTCTTGGTATAAACCTCATACTGTACTCTATTGTGAGTTGGTACACATAGAGGAGTGACGGTTACTTCTAGAAGGCTATCTAGATTAGGGATCCTTCCTGTGAGGTGATAGTCTAACTATAGTATTAGGACAGTAGCCAGTAAGGTAGTAGGTATCTGGTTAGGTAAAGATCTTATGCCTCAACAGATGTAATTTTAGTGAGATCAAACATTAATTCTGTACTATTGAGACATCTTGTTGATGTTTCAGACCTAATATGATTTGTTGATAAGCAACTTGCTCAAAGAGAAGCATGCCCTCACTAAATTAAGGGCAGAATTGGAAGAAAGATGGGAAAAGATGTGTTTTGAATACAAGAAGTTCAGGCACCTGGCCCATAACTACAGGAATAAAAGAGAAGGAGAAAAGAGAACATTGGTTCTTCAAAATAGATTTGAGACATTGTCGAGTAGGGTGATGAGATGTAGGATAGAAATCAGAAGACAGAAAGAGAATAGAAAAGAAAGAATAGTGTAGACAGCGGCACCACTAAAGGTGCAGTGCACTCCATAAGAGAAAATGCACAGGAGAATAAGATAAGGTGTTTTGAGTATGAAGAGGTAGGACATTGATGTAAAGATTGTCCAAATAGGAGATTAGAAAGGGAGAAAGTGGCGCATGTGGTAATCTCACAAAAGATGTAGCAGGAGGCATGAAGAAGGAGTCCAGAAAATGCTCTATGACAAAGAGCATTTGAGCATTATGAAAAGAGAGTACCAGAAGAAGCAGATTTGTTTGAGTTGGGATAAAGTAATGGAGAAGTAATAGTCTTATATTTGACATGTGAAGATTGTGGAAAGAAAGGCCATCGTGTAGCGGAAGATAAAGGGCAAGGAGTAATCAAAGGAAAAGAGTAAGAAGAATTGAAGAGATATAGAGAATGTCTGAGGAAAGGAAAAGGGAAGACAGCGTGCCCCACTAAGAGAAAAGCACAGCAATGTGGTGCATGGGCAAGAGACCTAGAAGGCACAGCCAGAGAGGGGGGTAGTCAAAGGGAAGTTCAAAGAACTTTTAAAATGCTAAAAGAAGTGTGGTTGGATACTGGAATTGAAAGAATGGACACACATAAAGGGGTCATGATAAAGGTGCTCTTAGATAGTGGTGTAATGGGGATTTTTATGGACAAGAAGACAACAGCCAAACATGGATTTAGGCTACAAAAGTTAGAGAGACCAGTAAGAGTCAAGAATGTTGATGGGACATACAATAGTGGAGGGGCTATTACACATCAAATAGAAGTAAATGTGTACTATAAGAGCCATGTTAAAAGAATGAGGATAAATGTATGTGACTTAGGAAGAACAGAAGTAATTCTGGGAATGCCATGGTTAGTGGCACATAATCCAGAGATCAATTAGAAAACAGAAGAAGTAAAAATGATGAGGTGCCTGCCTTTGTGTGGTAGAGTAAAAACAAAGAGAGAGAAAAAGAAAAGAAGAGAAAGGAGGGTAGTGACTATAAAAGAAGAGAAAATTGTCAGATGGGCAATAGATGATAAAGAAGATTGGGAAGGAAAGAAGAGATCGAAGAGGACTATAGAAAAATTAAGGAAATGGTCCCAGAAAAATTCTTAAAGTGAAGGAAAGTATTTAGGAAGGTAGAATCAGAGAGAATGCCAATAAGAAAAATCTGGGATCATACTATAGATCTCAAGGATACATTTGTATCACGAAAAGAAAGGATTTACCTGCTGTCCAAAGATGAAAGGGAAGAGGTCTAGAATTTTGTAGAAGACTAGTTAAGAAAGAGGTATATTAGGCCAACAAAATCCCCTCAAACATTATTAGTATTTTTTGTAGGCAAAAAGGATAGAAAAAAGAGGATGGTTATGGACTATCGCAATTTGAATAGCCAGACAGTGAAGAACAATTATCTACTATCATTAATCACAGAGTTAATTGACAATATGGGTAGCAAGAAAGTATTCACTAAAATGGATCTCAGGTGGGGGTTCAATAATATGAGGATCAAAGAGGGCAATGAGTGGAAGAGAGCATTTATAACACATGTGAGCTTCTTTGAGCCAACTGTTATGTTCTTTAGAATGACAAATTCACCAGTAACATTCTAGGTGATGATGAATGAAATACTAAGGGACTTAATAAATGAAGGAAAAGTCACAGTGTTTGTAGATGACATACTAGTAGGAACAGAAACAGAGAAAGGGCATGATGAAATAGTAAAAGAAATATTGAGGAGACTAAAAGAAAATGACTTGTATGTCAAGCCAGAAAAATGTGTGTGGAAAGTAAGGAAGATAGGATTCCTCAGAGTCATCATAGGACCTGATGGAATAGAAATGGAGAAAGAAAAGGTAGATAGAGTGTTAAGTTGGCCAGAGCTAAAGAATGTGAAAGACATTAGGAAATTTTTGGACCTCACAAATTATTACAGGAGGTTTATTAAGAACTTTGCATAAATAACCAGGCCAATGAACATATTGATGAGAAAAGATGTAAAGTGGCAGTGGGAGCAGGAGCAGTAATAGGCCTTTGACGAGCTCAAAAGGATTTTCATGACAAGACCTATATTAGCATCCCCAAACTTAGACAAAGAGTTTAGGGTAGAGGCAGATGCCTCAAATTATGTGACAGGGGGAGTACTCTCAATGAAGTGTTCCAATGAGTTATGGAGACCAGTAGCTTTTATTTCTAAATCATTGAGTGATACAGAGAGAAACTATGAGATACACAATAAGAAAATGTTAGCAGTAGTCAAATGCTTAGAGGTATAGAGGCACTTCCTAGAAGAAACAGTAGTTAAATTCAAGATCTGGACAGACCATAAAAATCTTGAATACTTTATAAAAGCACAGAAATTAAATCAAAGACAAGCAAGATAGACACTATATCTATCTAGATTTGATTTTATGCTGAAGCATGTTCCAGGGAGTAGAATGGGAAAGGCAGATAGTCTGAGTAGAAAGCCAGATTAGGAGGTTGGAGTAAAGAAAGATAACAAGAATGAGACATTGGTAAAACCAGAATGGCTAGAAATAAGAAGGGCAGAAATTGTAGAAATTGTAGTTGAAGGAGTAGACCTATTAGAGAAAGTAAAGCAATTGAAAGTAAAAGATAACAAAGTTGTCAGAGTAGTAGAAGAGATGAAACAAGCTGGAGTCAAAATGTTAAGAGATGAAGAATGGAGAGAAGTTAACGGCATAATATATAAGGAAGGGAAGGTCTATGTACCTAAGAATGATTAGCTTAGAATGGAAATCATCAGGCTACATCACAATACACCAGTAGAAGGTCATGGAGGACAGTAGAAGACAGTAGAGCTGGTTACCAGAAACTTCTGGTGGCCAGGAATTACAAAGGAGATGGAACGATATATAAAAGGATATGATGTCTACCAGAGAAACAAAAATTGCACAGAGTAACTGGTAGAAAAACTAATGCCAAATTCAATTCCAGAAAAGCCTTAGACATATATATTGGCAGATTTTATCACCAAGCTGCCTTTGGCTCAGGGATATGATTCAATCTTAGTAGTAGTTGATAAATTAACGAAAATGGTACACTTTATTCCTACTACAGAAAGAACATTAGCAGAAGGGTTAGTATGGTTGTTTAGAGACAATATGTGAAAGTTGCATGGGTTACCTGAAAGTATCATTTCAGATTAGGACCCCAATTTGTGGCAGGAATTATACAAGAGTTAAACAAGATTGTCATAAACTTCATTTAGTCATATCTCTACCAATTCTTCAATGATTTTCACGGTCTTGAAACCAGCTTAAAGCCCTTAAGAAGACCTTTTGATTGATACTAGTCATGTCTCAAGGCAATCAATAATGGCTGAGATATTAAGCAGATCAACTGGTAACTACCATGTTACCATTTATTAAATTGCTAATATCTCTGAAACTGCTTTGATCAATGCTTCAGTTCTAGGCTCAGCAGAAGCCTTCTTCATAACACTCAGAATGAGCCTAGAACAATTTCAAGGCAATTAATATTAGTGGAGATATGAAGGCCTCAATGTTTGCACATGGACTTTATTAATTACCTATAGATAGTCATCTGTCCTTTTCTTAGAACAAAGGACAGCCTTCATATGGTTAAGTTATCACTATTTCTAGTACAAAGGCACTACCATATGTAGAACAATAGGTAGTAATCAGGTGATGATCTATACTAGTGCACAGACCATCACAATTATGTATATAAGGACTTATAGTCTGAGGATTAGACCTCAGACTTAACAACATCTTTTGTCACTTGTCTAACTTTTCATTTTTGAACTCTTTAAAGTATCAAAGCATCCATCACAAATAATAAGTGACCATTTGTGATAAAGATATTGGGAATTGAAAGTAAATTGTTGACAGTGTTCTATCCTCAAACAGATGAACAGACAGAAAGGGTGAATCAGGAGTTAGAACAATACTTGAGAATGTTTATCGATTATAGGCAGGAACAATGGCCAGAATAGTTGGGGATAGCAGAGTTTATATACAACAATAAAGCACACTCAAGTACTTGGATGTCACTGTTATGCCATTAGAGAATTTTCTATGGAAAAGTAGTATGGGATAAAAGTTATAACCCTAGGTTTCACTATTGGAATCTACTCTAGAGACTTCCTACAAGCCCCAGACATAATCTAGACCCAAAATTGGGTCCTTCTCTTAGGTAGTGACCAAGCTGCCATATGCTAGAATAGCATGTACCTCAGGAGGCAAAACTGATGAGCTAGCATCAGGTTTCTCAGATACAGACTATCAATATTGAAACTCTAGAAATCAGAGGCTTAGAAATATCTTTAGAATGTGAGATAATTTTGATCTAGAGTAGACTTAGACTAATATGACATTAAGATAGTAGATCAAAAGTTTATTAGTGACTAGTAATCCCATCACTACTGGACTCAGTAAAGAAATAGATACACTGCCAGATGATGATCATATCGCTGACGCTTGGATATACTGTCATGTGTTTCTAGACCATATTTGGAGTAGAAGGAAGCCAGTTTGGGGTTTGGGGAACAATGGGCAGGAGTGAAGTATGGAGGTAGAGTAAGATCACATGGTCATATCCGGGAGGTATGGAGGACAGGAAGGTGATGGCTGTCATAGCCGCATGATAGTGTCATAGAGGAGAGACGTGAGAGAGAGTAGTAGAATGGAGAGTTTCCTTTTCTATTTCTTTTTAATTGAGTCTCTAACATTTGTAAGATTATAATATATTTCTCAGAGTAGAGATTAATAGAGAGAGCCTCCTTGGCCCTTGCCTTCATCTCAGAAGCTCTTGAGGTTATAAATGTGATTCTCTTGAGTGTATAAGGGGTGATCTTGATGAGAGGTTGAGTTAGTAAATGTATTCTACTATATACCCTACTCTTTCATGAAACAAGACGCAGCAGTCACTCAGACAACCTTCTATGGAGTAGCAGGCCTGAAAAGCCTAGCTAATCATTGACTCAGATTGTATCACACCCATAAGGTTTGGTGTGAGGGTGCAGATAAGGGCTTGATTGAGTATGGTAAGGCCCATGAGTGGTTTACTGACTATTCTACTAGTGAGCTTGTTACGGTGTGTAAAGGTGGACACCTTAGGAACATCATGTAGATAGGATCTAGATTAAGCTCCTATCATTCCTTCTATATTTAGATTCCAAATAAGCTGTGTATTTACTTTTTAATTTCTTTTTGATACCCCTACTTCCTACTTCTCCCCACAAATCCTTTAGCATACAATTGAGAGCTGTCACCGCCTTTTCTACTTGCTTGTCACAGTAAACATCTTTTTTGCCCCTTTCATCACCTTTCAAGGCAAATTACAAATAGGATCCAAGAATAGGATTTGAGGAAAGAAAGAAGGGAAAATATGCAAGAGTAAAAAGGTTTGTAGAGAAAATAAAAGAAATACAAGAGGAGGCAAAAACAGCACTGGGAAAGGTGTAAAAAGACATAAAGAAATATGCAGATAGAAGGAGATTAGAAGTTGATGAATATAAAGTAGGAGACTTGGTAATGCTTAGTATTAAGGATCTGAAATATCAGATGGTTGAAAGGAGGACAGAGAAGTTGACAGAGAGGTTTGTAGGCCCTTACAAAGTACAAAAGATAGTGTCGTCGAACACAGTAAAATTAGAACTACCCAGTACAGTAAAAATTCATCCAGTAGTAAATATTAGTAGAATACAATATTATTTACAGCAGAAGCAAACACTTGGGAAAGAAGAGAAAATTTAGGAAATACCAAGGAGGCAATTGAGGAATTTGAGAAAGAATACAGACAGGATATGGAGGATGTAAGGAAACAGAAAAGAAAAGAAGGAACATTTAGAAGAGGAGAATTGCTAGGAAGATTCACAGCAAAGAAATTATTTTAATAGATGGATAAGAGATATAACCAGGAATATTAGGGAAGGTTAGAAAGAAATTGGAATAGATAGAAAGAAAGTCAATAGAAAAAGAGTCGACTAGATAAAAGAAGAACTACACTGGAAATGATTGAGGAAGAAAAAGAAATTGAGCAAGGAAATTCAGGGATAAGAGAGTGGACAGATGAAGATGATGAGATAGATAACATGGTTAACCTATACTGTCAGCAACCAAACTCTGATGACTAGAATTAAGCCAACTGTCTCTTTGTTCAGTATTTGACAAAGAAAACTCAATAGAGTTTCCATTGGATTTTCTACACTACTTATACAAATGGCTAACCCTAACCCTGTACTAAAGTCCTGTGCTTCCTTATGAGTCACTTTTATCTCACACATCCATTGATAGGAAAAATAAAAGAAAAGAAAATAGAAAAGAAAATAAATATTGACTTAGCCATTTTGCTAAGTCATGATACTACCCCCCTCTTAAGTTTCCTCATCCTGAGGAATTTTTCCTACAACTTGTAATATGGGTCACCATGTTGCCCATCTCATTGTTGTCTTCTTCTGTTCTTCTGTCTACTCTCTAACTCTAGATTTTTCTTTCTCAGTTTCTTTTACAATCATTTTCATTCTTTTCTCTCCTACTCATTTCCCTTTTCACTGTTTCCAATTCCTCTCTAGTCTACCTCAGTATTCTTGATTGTACCTTTTGTCCAACTATTCAAATAATTTCTTTGCCATAAATCTTTCCAGCAACTTTTCTCTTTTGAACGTTTCTTCTTTGCATTCTTGTCTTGCCACATTTTTCATATCCCATTGATATTCCTTCTCAAATTCTTTGATTGCTTCTTTCACGTTTTCCAAATTCTCTCTTCCTTTTCAAGTATCTGACTCTACCATGAATCCCTTTTAGCATACCAAGTATTTGTCCTTTTCTTTCACTCATCGCTTGTTCAAGATTCTCTCTATTTCCTATTCTTCTTTCCCCTCAATTATTACTGGAGCTGGTTGCTCCTTTTTCTGCCCCTCTACTTGCCCTATATATCTATGTATTCTACTAGCGTTGACTACTGGATGTATTTTGATTGTGCTAGGTAGTTCTAATTCAACCATATTTGATGATATAATCTTCTTAATCTTATAAGGGCCTACAAATCTCTCTATCAACTTCTCCATCCTCCTCCTGACCATCTGGTACTTTAGATCCTTAGTACTCAACATCACTAAGTCCCCTACTTTATAGTCGTCTACTTCTCCTCTCTTCCTATCTGTATATTTCTTTATTTCTTCTTGTGCTCTCCCTAGCACTGTTATGCCACTAGAGAATTTTTTGTAGAAATGTAGCATGGGATACAAATTATAACCCTGGGTTTCACTATTGCAACCTACTCTAGAGAACTTTTACAAGCCCCAGACATAATCTAGATCCAAGATTGGGTCCTTTTATCAGGTAGTGGCCAAGCTGTCACATGCCAGAAAAGCATATACCTCAGGAGGCAAGACTAATGAGCTAGCATCAGGTTTCTCAGAGACAGACTATCAATGTTGATACTTTAGAACTCAAATGTTAAAGAATACCTCTGGAATGCAATAGAATTTCAATCTAGAGCAGACTTAGACTAATATGACACCAAGACAACAGATCAAAATTCTATCAGTGACTAGTGATCCCATCACTACTGGACTCAGTCAAGAAGCAGACATGCCATAGAGCAACAGAAATATTGATTACCTTCATATATACTTGTACATGTTTCTAGATCATATTTGGAGTAGAAGGAAGCCAGTTTAGAGATTAGAGAATGTCAGGTAGGAGTAAAGTATGGAGATGGAGTAGGAGCATATGGCTATGGCTGGTAGGCATGAAGGATAGGGAGGTGACATCTGTCATATCCATATGGCAATGTTATGGAGGAGAGAAGTGAGAGAAGCTAGAAAAAGAAAGAGTTTCCTTTTTTATTTTTAATTGAGTCTCATCAGTTTGTACTTTGAATATAACACTCAGAGAGCCCAAGAGAAAGGCAATGGAATCTTGATACCTGCCGCTATCTCAAGGGCTCGAGAGTCATCTTATGGCACTTTTCTGAGTTCTAAGTAAAGTGGTTGGGTTGTTGAGGAGACTAGACCCTATACCCTACTTGGTCAAGAGACAAGACACAGCGGTTACTCAGATAACCTTCTACAGAGTAGCAGGCCTGAAAAGCCTAGCTAATCATCGACTCAGATCATATTATACCTATAAGGTTTGGTATGAGGGTGCAAATAAGAGCTTGATTGAGTGTGGTAAGGCCCAGGAGTGGTTTACTGACTACTTTGATAGTGAGCTTGTTATGGTGTGTAAAGGTGGATACCTTAGGGACACCATGCAAGGAGGATCTAGATTGAGCTTATAATCCTTTCAAACATTTTTATCTTAATTATCATGCTAAGTTTCTATACTCTCTTTTTAATACCTTCATTCTTGATTCATCCCCACAAACTCTTTAGCATGCAATTGGGACCTGGTACTGCATCTTTAGCTTGTGCCAGGCTAATAGTTCCTTTTTCCCCCTTCAGCGCTGCTTTTGCCTCCTCCTGTATTTCCTTCATTTTCTCAATAAATTTTTCTGCTCCCTCATACTTCCCCTTCTTTCTTCCCTCAAACCCTATCCTGGGATCTTGTCTGTAGTTTGCCTTAAAAGGCAATGTCTGAGTACTCGAGTGTATTTTATTATTGTATACAAACTCTGCTGTTCCCAACCATTTTGGCTACTATTCTTGCCTATGATTAATGAACATTCTTAAGTACTGTTCCAACTCCTGATTGACTCTCTTTGTTTGTCCATCTATCTGAGGGTGAAATGCCATTGACAATTTACTCTTGATTCCCAACATTCTGTTCAACTCTTGTATCAATTCTACTGCGAATTATGGTCCTTTGTCTGATATAATGCTCTCAGGCAGACCATGTAATTATCTCTGAACAGTCTAGCCAATCCTTTTGCTGACATTTTCTCTGTAGTAAGTATAAAATGGACCATTTTAGTTAGCCTATCGACCATTACCAAGATTGAGTCGTATCCCTGAGCTAGCGGCAGTTTAGTAATGAAATCTGCTGATATATGCGTCTAAGGCTTTTTTGGGATTGAATTTGGCATAAGTTTTCCTGTCAGCTGTTCTGTGCAATTTTTATTTTGCTAGCAAGCATCACACCCCTCCATATATCTCTTTACCTCTTTGGTCACTCCTGGCCACCAAAAGTTCCGGGTAACCAATTCTACTGTCTTCTACTATTCCCCATGACCTCCTACTGGTATATTGTGATGTATTCTGATTATTTCTGTTCTAAGCTTATCATCTTTTAGTACATAGACCTTTCCTTCTATGTACATAATACTGTCAACCTCTCTCTACTCTTTATTCCTTAACATTTTCACCCCTGCTCTTTTCATTTCTTCTACTGTCTTTATCACTTCATCATCTTTCACTTTCGACTTCCTCACTTCTTCTAGTAGATCTACCCTGTCTATTATTATTTCTACTATCTCTGTTCTTCTTACTTCTAGCTACTCTGGTTTTACCAACATCTTGTTTTCATTGTCCTTTTCCACTCTAGTCTCTCAGTCCAGTCTCTTGCTAAGACTGTCTACTTTTCCCATCTTGCTTCCCAGCACATGTTTTAATGTAAAGTCAAACCTAGATAGGTACAAAGCCTATCGTGCTTGTCTTTGATTTAATTTCTGTGCTTTTATAAAGTATTCAAGGTTCTTGTGATCTGTCCATATCTCAAATTTAACTATTTCTCCTTCTAGGAAGTGTCTCCATGCTTCTAAGCATCTAACAACTGCTAATATCTCTTTGTTGTGTATCTTATAGTTTCTCTCTGTATCACTTAGAGATTTAGAAATAAAAGCAACTGGTCTCCATTTTTCATCTGAGCACTTTATTAAGAATACTCCTCCAGTAGCATAATTTGAAGCATCAGCTTCTACCCTAAATTCTTTGTCTAAATCTAGGGCTGCTAATACTGGTCTGCTAGTGAAGATCCTTTTTAGCTTATCAAATGCTTTCTATTACATTTCCTCTCATTGCCACTTCTCATCTTTTCATGTAAGCACATTCATCGGCCTAGCTATTTGAGCAAAATCTTTAATGAACCTCCTATAATAGTTTGCAAAGCCCAAGAATTTTCTGATGTCTTTCACATTTTTTGGCTGTGGCCAACTAAGTACTCCATCCACTTTCTCTACCTCTATTTCTATTCTATTAGGTTCTATGACAACCTCTAGAAATTCTATTTTTTTTATCTTTTACACACATTTTTCTAGCTTGATGTACAAGTTGTTCTTCTCCAACCTTCTCAGTATTTCCTCTACAATTTTATTGTATCCTTCTTCCGTTTCTGTTCTTACTAACATATTGTCTACAAATGCTGCTACTTTTTCCTTGTTAATTAAATCCCTTAAGATTTCATTTATCATTGCCTAGAATATAGCAGGTGAATTTGTTATCCCAGAGAACATTACTGTTGGCTTGAAGGAACCTATATGCATTGTGAATGCTCTCTTTCATTCATTCCCCTCCTTTATCCTCACATTATTGAACCCCTACCTGAGATTCATTTTGGTGAACACTTTCTTACTCCTCATGTTGTCGATCAACTCAGTGATCAATGGGAGCAGATAGTTATTCTTTATCATCTGGTCATTCAGGTTATGGTAGTCCATTACTATTCTCTTACTGCTATCTTTCTTGCCCATGAAAAACACCAGCGACATTTGAGGTGATTTTAAGGGTCTGATATATTCTTTCCTTAGTTGATTCTCCACGAATTTCTGGACTTTTTCCCTTTTATTTTTGGATAATAGGTAAATCCTTCTTTTTTGCAGTTTAAATGTCTCTTTGAGATCTATAGCATAATCCCAAATTTTCCTAGTTAGCATCCTCTTCAACTCTACCTTCCCAAACACCTTCTTCTACTTCAGAAATCTTTTTGGGACTATTTCCTTAATTTTCCTATGGTTTTCCTCCATTTCTTCCTCTTTTTCCCAATTCTCCTTGTCATTTATCGCCTATCTGATGATTTTCTCTTCTTCTAGGGTTGCTACCCTCTTTCACCTTTTCTTCCTTTCTTCCTCTTTTATTCTTACTCCACCACATAGGGGTGGACATCTCATCATTTTGATCTTCCTTGTCTCCCAATTTATCTCTGGGTTGTGTGCTGCTAACCATAGTATTCCCAAGATTATTTCTATCTTTCCCAGGTCATATACATCCATTCTCATTCTTTCTACATGACCTTTGTAATAGACATTCACCTCTATCTGGTGGGTGATTGCTCCTCCACTATTGTTTATTCTATCCACGTTTCTGACCATTATCGGTCTTTTTAACTTCTGCAGCTTGAACCCATGCCTAGCCGCCATCCTTTTGTCCATAAACATCCTTGTGGCACCACTATCCAAGAGTGATTTTATGGTTACACCTTCATGTGTATCTAATTTCTCTATTCCCACATTTAACCACACTTCTCTCAGCATTTTGAAGGTTCTCTTAACCTCCCTTTGACTACCTCCCTCTTTTGCTGCGCTTTCTGGTTCTCCTAACTGTGCACCACTTTGCTGTGCTTTTGCCTCTCTGGGCCATACTACTTTCCTTACACACCCACACCATTTTATTTTTTCCAGCTTTCTTCTGGAGATCACTTCCTGTCTTCTATTATCTTCCACATGACATCCCTGACTTCCACATCTTTCATAAGTCAGGTATGACACTACTACTTCCTTTGTATACCATTTTAGTTCTAATAATCATGCCTCTTCTGGGACACCTTTTCCATAGTGTTTCTTTGCCCTTTTTCTTAGCTCTTCTACTGAGCTCCTCCTCCACCCTTGCTGTGCTTCTTGTGGCTTGGTCATGTGCACTGCCTCTTCTTCTTCTACCCTCCTTAACCTTCTTTCTCCTTCCTGCACTTTTTCCTTTATAGGGTGCGCCAGTTTTTCCTCTTGCTGTACCTTTTGTGGCCTTACCACATGCACTGCCCTTTCCTTCTTCTCTCATAATGGGTACTCTCTACACTTGTGCCCCTTCTCCCCATACTTAAAACATTCAACTACAACCACCTCATGTCTCCTAATTGTCTTCTCTTCAACTCCATATTGTATCACCCTGCTTGATAACACCTCTATTACAAATGGTCACTTACTATTTGTGATAGGTGCTTTGATACTTTAAAGAGTTCAAAAATGTGAAGTTAGACAAGTGACAAAAGATGTTGTTAAGTCTGAGTGTCACAGAAAAGTGACTACTAAATAGTATCATGAAGGTATAACAAAATACCTGTTTAAATGAACTACATAAATAGCTGGACCCTTGTTAGCAAGTAGCCTTGCTAACGTCGCCCTTTTTGTGTAGTGGTAAACCATACAGTATGTGACTACTGGTCCATAGCACAACTGTGACACTGAGGTCTAATCCTCAGACTATGAGTCCTTATATACACAATTGTAATGGTCTGTGCACTAGTACAGATCATCACCTGATTACTACCTATTGTTCTACATATGGTAGTGCCTTTGTACTGGAATAATGATAACCTAACCATATGGAGGC